>Ga0233412_10000871_pt1 | contig 16714 bp, 26 predicted proteins | sample Na_anoxic_4_MG_FD_180667 | JGI IMG/M metagenome (GOLD analysis project Ga0233412, IMG submission 180667) | Seawater microbial communities from Saanich Inlet, British Columbia, Canada - Na_anoxic_4_MG | ecosystem: Environmental > Aquatic > Marine > Inlet | place: Canada: British Columbia...
TATTACGGTGGCAAAATCTGAAGCATGAAAACCATCTAATAAATCTACATTTAAATTGCTAACAAGTGTTGTTGAAGAAATTGTAAGAGGGGAAGTACCAGTACTTGTATTTAAGATAAGTGTATTAAATGTTGGATCACCAGATGTTGTCACATCTTGATTTATAAAGGTATGACTTGATCCATCTTCTGTTATATGTGCATAAGCAGAATCATAATTTGTTTTTAAAGTTGAATTTAGTCCTAATGTTACAAAATCCCCTCCGTCTGTATAATCAAGTGTAACATCTACTCTTAGAACTCCTAAGCTTCCTGTATTTCCAATATAATCTGGTATAGCAGAAGAATCAATAGCTACTTTATTATTTAAATCTGTTATTGCTCCTGCTAACCATACTCCTGTACTTGAATTATATGTAAGTATTTCACCATCAGAAGGAGAAGGTATATTTACATCAGTGAGTCCTGCTAAAGTATGATTATGCGCAATTAAGGCAAAGGCTGAAGCTTCATACCCATCTAAAAGATCTGCGTTTAAGTTATTGATTAATGTTGTTGAACTAATAACTAGTGGTGCAGTGCCTGTACTTGTGAGTAATGTTAATACTAGAAATGAAGGGGAACCTATATTTGTAACATTTTGGTTAATAAAACTATGATCAGAGCCATCATTACTTATATGAGCATATCCAGCATCATAATTATTTTTTAAAGTAGCATCAAGACTAATAGTTACAAAATCACCACCATCTGCATAAGTTAAGGTTGAATCAACTCTTAAAACTCCAATACTTCCAGTCGCTCCAAGATAATCAGGGACAGCAGCAGCATCAACTCCAACCTTTGCATCTAAATCAGCATTTGGTGGAGAAGAAATCCATTTCCCCGTACTAGTGTTATATTCTAAAATCTCCCCATCATTTGGAGAGGGTATATTAAGATCGCTAAGATTAGCTAATAAGTGTTTGTGTAATGCGTCTGCATTACTACTATCTGTTAAGGAAGTTAGTTGAGCCCCAGTTGCTAATGTATCATGGGAAACAATTGTATGTCCTGTTAAAGCAAATGCAGATGCTTCAAGACCATCAAGAAGATCTGCATTTAGATTATTAACAAGAGTTATGGAAGAAATTGTTAATGGTGCTACACCTGTTGAAGTAGTTAATATAAGACTACTATGAGTTGGGATAGCAGTAATTCGTAAATCTTGATCAATATAAGTATGATCAGTCCCGTTATTTGAGATATGTGTGTAGGCTGCGTCATAGTTGCTTTTTAAGGTTGAATCAAGACTAAGAGTTATAAAATTACCTCCATCTACATAATCTAAAGTAGAATTTACCCTTAAAACCCCTACTCCTGCTGATGCACCTAAATAATCAGGAACTGCTGCAGAATCGACTCCAACTTTTGCATCTAAATCTGCATTTGGGGGAGAAGCTATCCACTTACCGGTACTTGTATTAAATTCTAAAACCTCTCCATCACTTGGAGTAGGAATATTCGTATCAGTAAGATCTTCAAGAGAATGACTTGCTGTTGAACCATGATCTGAGTCACTATTTATTGCGTCTACAGCATCAGCATCGGTGTAAGACCCTGCGTCAAGGAAGGGTATATACCAGCCTCTTTGAGAGTCATAGATTAAAGTATCTCCTGCTGCTAATCCTTTTTTAACAAGAATTTTTTCAGTTGAAGAAACATCTAGTTTAATTATTACAAGAATAGATGAATCATTTGGATTATAGATATTAATAGAACGAATTAATCGGGTTTCTGCTCCTGGTGAGTCAACTAATGTAACATCAGTAGTACCGTTAGTTAAACCTTTAGTTGAACCTACTGTATCATCGAATTCGTCAATATACGTTACACTATATTCTAGTTTACTACTGGGAATTACGCCTAAAACAATCTCTAATTTTGTTGTTGTATTTAAAGTAATCATACTATATTATCCTGCGTACCACATCCGCCATCTTTGATTAGATGTTGCTACATTATGAGGATTTGTATTTATTAATTCCTTATGATTTTCAGTAGTAAAAGTTTCTAAAATATAACCTACTTCAAGGTCAGTAAGTGTTGACCAACTCCCTCCTCCTAATTTTGAGAATTCTAGATTCCCAATAGCATTATATAAATCCACAGAATCAGCTAAAGCATCATATTTAAATTCAGCTGTTAGTTCCCTTTCTGTTGTATCTACAGTTATCCCTAATTCTGCAATATCAAGAGTTCCTGTTGAAGTTCTAACCCATAGAGTTGGTTTCATATTATAGTAGCAACTTTATAAACATAATAGAGATAACTACACTCTTGATAGAACTAAATTCACATTCGGGTGGTCAACATTCCCTGAATGGACTTCCATCCAACAAGTCAACCAATCATCAATGTTAACAGCAACATCAACACTTCGACTTTTTCCTGACTGGCTTGATAATACAATTGTTGTTATATCGGTAGTACCACCATTTTTTCGAATATGAAAAGTAGCATCGCATAGGTTTTGTGTTTGAACTGAAATAGCTATAAGACGAAGTTCAGAAACAGGGACTCTATGCCCTGTTAGGGTTGTAGCACTTCCACTCGGTACATCTAACCATTTTGTTTTATTATTTCTGGTGCTTATACCAAAATTAAAAGTTAATCCAGTATAGTATACACTACCAGTACTTGTTCCAACAGCTCTTGTTACATATCTTCTTCCCATAGTACATAATACTTGATGTATTATGTTGAATAAGAGGGAAGATAGATATGATTGAAGCAGATTTAATTACTTTTCCAGCTAGTAATAGTTTTATTTCAATGAAAAATGGGGGTTCACAAGAACTGTTTAAAAAGATAACAGGAGCTAGAACTCTTCTCATCCACTCTAAAACTGAGACAATTTATTACCAACTAATAACTGGGCATAGCAGAACTACTTTACATAGTCCGATTGAATTAGAAAAAGATGGTATTGATGATTATATTGATGCTGAAAGTTTAGTTATTCAAGATATACGAGTGCAAGCACCTTCAGGTGGAAGAGTGCATATCAGAATATCAATTCCTGATAGAGAACCACCTACTTAAAACATTTCTTCAATTTTTTTAATTATTTTAGCTTTTTCCATTTGATGGGGTTCTAACTCATCATTAACACAATCACAAGTTTTTATTTCTGAAAGAAAGTGCCTTGCACATTTTTCAAACCGCTCTATGCAATATAGGCTTTGTATTTTTTGATTTTTGAAAAATTTACATTTTCTCTTAGAGGGACATATCTTTCTTGTCAGTCTCGATAAAAAAGTCTCTAAGAGCTTTTGAAATTTCTTCAGGGGTAAATTCTTGTTTTGATAGAACATTTGTAAATATCTCACAGTAACTCTCTGCCTTTGGGTTTGCCCCACCTTCTGATTGGATGATTCTTATTTCTTTAGAAGAAATTACATTTCCTTTTTTATCTTTAGTTGATATACTTATTTCGATTGATGTATTTTCCATTTAACTCTTCTTAATATTTTTTGTAAAAACACTACTTCATCCCACATGTGCTGAATATTATCCATCTTATTGATAATTAGATTAGGTCCTTTTGGCCAAGCCCCTAGATTTTTTTCTATGACATAAATGTTAACAGCGACAAAAAAATCTAGGCTTTTTAATCTTATAATATTATTCCTAAAAAGTGCTTGTATAGAATTTAAGATCCTATAACAAATATAATGAAAAGGGGAAATCATAAAATAGGTTTTCCATGAAACATTGCCATAAAGAAAATTATGTTTTGCTATTTGGCCAAAAGCTTCTTTTCCTTTTTCATAAAGAACTTTTTTCATATATATAGTAAAATCTAATGTTGCATTATCAGAGGTTCTATTCCATTTTGACGTAAAAAGGTACCACTTAAACCATTCCATGCTTCTTCAAAAAATCGGTCAACAAATCCTTTTGACCAATTTTCACTAAGCTTTTCTAGCATAATATCAGTCTCTCTACCTGCTAGTTTATCTTTATTCCTATCTAGGTCGAACATCATCCAATAGCGTAAACTAACTATAATGTTTTTTTTAGTCGTCGGATCTATTTGGTAGTAATTGTCTATTAGCATCTTCTTTTTCCTTTTTCTTTTCTTCTTCATTAAAAACGTGAGAAGACCCTGTTTGCTGTAACCCACTAGAATCTGAATGGGTGCTATCATTAAAAGTTTGATTATTAGTTATACCTATTCCTCTGCTTTTAAAAGCTGACTTTAATATTTTATCTTCTTTTTTTGTAAGTATCATAATTACATAATACCAGCATAATGAGGAAACAACGTTTTTAAAAGATCAACATCTCGATGACCTATATACTTCACAGAGTCTTCAAGAGCTTCACAAGGGATTTCTGTAAGAATTCCTCCTTCTGTACAATTAAAAATAGCTCGCCTACAATTTGCATGTATCGTCTTTAAAAATATATTTTTGTATAGCAGATAATGTTGTCCTGTCCATAAGATAACATCTTTTGTTTTATGCTTGATTTTTAGCTTCTTTGCTTGATCATTAAGTTCTTCAGCAAGTTTTTTCTTAAATAGTTCAACACCCTTATCCCAATTACCTTCAGTAAGCTCTTTTTTAATTTCTGTATGATCTTCTTGTTTAAATCGAGGGTCAGTCTCAAGATCCTCTTTTGTGATGTTTGTAAAAATTCTTTTTTCCATAAAGCCTTTACAATACATATTCCCTTCTTCATCACTTGAAAAATCCCAACCCACTAAAAAGATTTCTCTAGCATTAAGTATAGAGGCTACTTGTAGTAATGTAGCCCCAACAAAAGCTAAATTTAAAAAAGCTCCATAAGTTTTAGTATATTTTGTTAATTTAAGGAAAAAGTCATCTCTCCATTTATATTTATCTCTTTGATTAAAAAATACAATAGGGCCTTTCCAGAATTGAATAGCACTAGGTGCACAAGTTGTAGGTGCAAAAAGAATAATTTTCTTAGTTTGTTCCTGATAACCTTCCCAGAATCGTTTTACACTATCTGCAGGGTCAATTGTACAAACACAATCAGGTACTATACCCTCATCTAATAAACGATATAGACAAACATCTGAAGTAATTATAATAGGGTTTAATTTTTTTTTGATCTCCTTAAGAATGGTAATATTTTTTTCTAAAGAAGGTCCAGGATTTACAACATAACAAGATGTTTGTATTTTACTATTTGTAATTTTTGTTTTTACAAAATTAATTCCTCTTCTAATTTGTTTATCAAATTCTTTATTAGTTCGGTTTGTTTTAAAATTCTCTTTCCAGAGGTTATTAAATCTGTCATTCTTGATTTTTTCGTCAAGTTGTATCTGTGTATCAGCCATTTTCACCTTCTAATGTCTAGATTATCTAGAACTGAGATTTCTTTATCATGTAATACTAACTCACCTACTTCCCATATAAAAGAAGTAAATACATTTTCTTCAAAATCAATACTATTTAAATTCTCAAGGAATTCCCTAAAAAATCCTGACATAGAAAGTTGGCTTTTTATCATCGGGTAATAGTAGAAAAATTGGTAGACTTTTAATCTTTTTTCATTACTTAAAGTTCTATGGAGGTTATTATAGAAAAAACAATCTTCAGAATCTACTTCTTTATAAAATCCTGCAAAATTATCATAAAAAAGAAACACATTCTCTTTTTTATCAGGTATAATTATCAGTCCTGTTGAAGTTATTAAGTTGAGTAATTTTTTATTTTTGATTGTCATATTACTTCCGCTTTATGGATAGATGTAAAAGTTTCAAGATTTATTTTAAGTTGCGAATATTGTTTATCTGTTGTAAATTCAACATGACAAAAAAGAGTATCATCTTTGTAGCTTAAATTAATTATTTTACCTATTACTTCTCCTGAAGAATTTTTAACAGGTATTTCTTTTTGAAGTAGGAATCTATCCAGAATAGAAGTAATAGTCTCTCTTGTTAAAACACAACCACTGACATTTTGTCCTGTTTTAAATATTGGAATTTTAATATTATTTGCCATTTTCCTTCTTCTTATTATTTAAATCTAATAAATAACGCTCTACTGCCTCTGTAATTGTCTTACCAGAACTTTCCGCAATTGATGTAATATTAATAAGTCGAAAAAGATAACGTGTTTCACCTTCAAAGTCTATTTTACACAAACTCCATTCAGGATCGTAACCTAGTTCTTGGATTTGTTTTTCTACTTCTAATGTAATCATTTTTTATTCCTATAGTATTAAATTCGGCCATTTTGGTTGAAAAGTTTCTTCTATTATTTCCGCTTTGATAATTTGAAAAATCACAAATTTTCTAATCCCCATAGTTCCTGATGACCCCGGGTCAATTGAAAACCCCCAAAGTGTGTTGCCCGCTGAAGTAGGCTTTATCTCATAAGGCTCAATTCTACGATCTGTAATTACTCCTTGTTTATCTGTATATTCAATACGCATCAACTTTTGTTCTGCAGCAGCTTTTCTAGCTATCTCATACAGCTGTTGTTCGTCCATATAAAACCTCTTCTATATACTTTGTAACTTTTTCAAAACACTTTAGATTGAACCACTCAGTTCGACCATCCAATCTTGTTTTTGTTATAATTTTTTGTTGGAATTCTTTAAATCGTCTATGGCAATTATGTTCAAGAGCGTAGATGAATCTTTCAGGCCCACGCCATAGTCTTAATTTTTTAAACCGCCCATAACTTCTTTCAAGCTCTTTAAACCTAATAGGTATGTTTTTTATGGTAGTCTTTCCTATTTTAATCAATAGATCTTTTTGGATAATATAAAGGATGCCTTTCCCTTTCTTTTTTGAATCTAAAAAAGAAAGTACATGCTGATCATACCATTCAGGTGTTCCAGGAACTTGTTCTCTATTTGGATTCCAATTTGAAGCTTTTTCTCCTGAAGGAGCGGGCATACAATTCGAACATTGATGTTTAGCTTTTATTTCTTCTAATTGTTTTAATCGCGTTATTCCACATTGCATACATTCTACTTTCCATCTATAATTTGTGCTTTCTCTGGTTATTCTCCATTGTCCATAGACCTCTCCAACATGGTCTAATTTTTTGCTCTTCCTTGTACAAGATCTACATCCACCTACTCTTTTTTTATGATGGCTTCCTTTGATACCGTCTTTGCGAATTTTTAATTGTTTACCACAGTCCATACAAACACAATTAAGGTAGTTTTTTGGAAGATAGCCTTTAACTTTCACTCTTCCAAAAACTTTATTAATCAGTTCATCCATTGATCTTCCTCCAATCTCTATTTAAAGTATACCAAAGAGACATAAATCTTCTATTTCCAACTGTTTTGTGGCCGAAAGCAACAGCTTCTCCATAAAAAGGCGTATATAAATATAAAGCATAAGTACTTGCATTCCTAGGCTTTATTGTTTTTTCATAGCTTAGAACTGAAACTTCAATGCCTTCTTTGTATCTATCAAAATGCCTTCTTAACCCTTTAATCCCTTTTTCAATTTGAGTGTTATATCCTTCAAAAGGTCTTACTTCTACACCATTAACAATTTTTTTAATATAACAACCAAAGCCCATTACTCTCCTATGCCTTAGATCGTAATCAAAACTAGTTCGGTTTCTAATTAAACTTGCTTCTTTTTCTATAGTTGCGGCTACTGCTAAAAAATTAATTTTATACTTCCTGCAAGTTGTGAATATTAGTTTCCGCTCATCTTTTGTGAGCTTATTTTTAGGATATAATTTAAAAAAAGCGTAAACTTGTTCAAGTGTGAACTTTTGGTTTGTAAAAGCATAATCAGAAATAAGTTTATTCTTTTGGAGAGTCAACCCTCCATTCCAAGTAGTACATTTTTTATAATAGTCTTTTTCAGCTACCATTATATTAAATTTAATGTCTATATCTTTTTTTGCGAAAAAATCTTGAGTCGAGTAGATGTAGGGATTCTTATAAGGCTTAATTTCATTGTAATCATCCGTTCCTAAAACATAGGCTTGTTTATCCCCTTCTTGAAAAACATACCCGTTTCCTTTTGATAGCCTGAAATAAACTTTTCTATAAGTCCCCTCCCACAAACAATATTCAATAGGTTTATCTTTGAAAGAGTGGATTAGCCTAACTATATCTTGTGATAATAAACTAGTCTTTGTATTTTTTTGAAAAATAGAAACTAAAGCCCATTCAACAATTTTATTCACATGAAAATTCTTTATTTTACCAACCACTTTGTCAAGATATGTATGTACTCTCATTTGTCTTGAATAATCTTGGTATTTTAATTTACTTCTATGTCTTACCCAATCATGCGCATATTCAAAATCATCAATCATTTTTGAAAGAGCTCCTGGAAGAGGTAATACCTCAAGTTCTTTAAAAATAGCTCCGATTTTATCCATGTCAATTATAACATAATTATCAATATGCAAATTCTTAAATCGATGGTTAAACCAATTAACAGTCCCTTCAGCTCCTAAGACAAGATATAGGCTATTTATTGTCCAATAACCTTTTGGAGGGATGAACACTAAAGTGTCTCTAGGGAAAGATGTTATTTGAACTTTTCCTCTATGCTCTGTTACTAAAATTATTATATCATTCCAACCTCTAGCTAATTTTAATCTATTCTCAGTTCCTAAAATTAAGGTTGTTTTCGGTGTTGAAAATAAGTTTTTACCTTTTTCAGATTTAAAAAGCACCCAAAGTGTAAAAACTACCACAGTAAAACAAAGAAGTATTTTTAGCACATTCCCGATTATTATTAGACTCTTATTTTTCATCGTAATTTCTCCTGATTTCTAACATGAATACATAATAGATGTAAATTTTTTATTTATCGATTTTTTGGAGTTCGATATCAATTTGATAGAGGTGATTAATTCTATCCGTAAATTTATCAAAAACTTTGAGCATATCAGTAAAGTTAATTCGTTTACCAAGAATATCCAGTCTCCCGGAAATTTTCTTTAGACGTTTCTGATAGTATTTTTTAGTTCCATTTTCTGTAGATTCTACTAGATTAAAATACATGTCTTCTTGAGATTGTAATTTTTTATAAAGATTCATCCAAGTTGAAAAAGTTGTAAGCATACTTTTAAGAATATTTGCTTCAATTAAATGCGGTTTTAATGGTTTTTGCGGCATAATATTTCTCCTAATTAAGATTATTAAGTTTAAAGCCTTCGTTAGTTAAGTAATTTATTATCGAATTACAAGTTTCATTGAAAAAATCAATGAACATATCAACATATAGGTAAACTTCAATATGTGTTTTACTTGCATAAGGTCTTGCAACTCTCCCAACACGTTGATCTAACATTGACGTATTCTCTTCTCTTTTGGCATCCTTTAAAGAAAGAGGGCAAGTTAAGAATAATGTATCAAGAGAAGGAATATCTAACCCTTCATCTGCAACTTTAGTTCCAACTAAAACGTCAAGTAGTTCAGGATTGTTTTTATAACTTTCTAAATTATCACTATCTCCTCCTATTGCTAATTTAACTTTACAGAAAGGTTGAAGAAGACTATATATTTCTTTACAATGTTCAACTCTATCTGAAAGAACTAATATTTTTTTATTTTGAGCTAACGCTTGTTTGATATCATAAATTATGTCTTCCGTTCGAGGTTTGTGGTAGCAGACACCACCTACACAATCTACCCAATTTGCTACTTTCTTCTTGGACCCTCTTATCCAACGAGTAAGGTTTAACTTTTTTGTTTTTAGTAAGCCTGTTTTTTTGTCTAACACTTTTGTTGTTGCTGGTAAATACGTAAGTCTGCGGACATTAAGGATTTGTTCAAGGCCGGTATCTTTCCGTTTTTTCTGATATAAGCAATGCCCGATAGCGAATTTAGTTAGGAATTCTTTCCTATCTTTTCTTTTCAAAGTAGCTGAAAGACCTAAAAAATGCTTTGCATTAAATTTTGTGATGATATTATAGAACGTTTCAGCAGGAATATGATGGCATTCGTCAACAACAACCATGCCATAGTCTTGAAAAATTTTATCATAACCAACGAGACTATTAAAAGCTTGAAATAAGGCTACAGTTATATCTCCGAAACGAATTGTACCTCCTCCAATAACTCCTACAGTATATTCTCCCCTGATATTTTCTTGGATTTCTTTTAACCACTGTACTAATAGAACATTTGTATGAACTAAAATAATAACTTTTGATTGGATTGTTCCTGCAATATTTAAGGCTAAAATTGTTTTACCCATTCCGCAATCAAAAGAAATTATCCCTGAACCTGTTTTCATAAATATTTTTTTTCCTAATTCTTGATAGTCACGAAGTTTATGTTCAGGATTTGCGAATTGAAAGAAGAACTTTGCTTTTTTATCACAGGTCTCATCAATTAGGGTGTACTTATACTTTTTATTGTATAGATATCGAATAACATCTGTTTTTAATCCTCTTTTAATTTCAATAACTTGCTTATGATAGTTAACGGAATAACCTTGTATAACTTCAGGTATTTTTATTTTTTTATCTCGATAAGGATCATCAAACGCAGGATTTCTTTCAGAAAAATTCTGTGTACAAAATCCTAAAAATTCCCTCGTCAAAGGTAATTCTAAATTCTTATTCTCAGTAAGTGTTATTGTATCTTGACTCATGTACTTTTTCTTTAAATATTTTTATATCTTGTCGAATTTCATTAACTACGGATTTGTAATTGTATCCTATTCTATCTGTAAGTAAAGAAAATGGGCGTTTGTTGAGGAAAAAATAAATGAATATGTAATTATACATAAAAGAATCGTCAAAACAATTTTCTTGGGATATCGGATTTTGTAGAGCATAATTTTTAAGCAAAGCCATTCTTTCTTCAACTTCATCATATTCTCTAGCAGTCTCATATTCTGTTTTTAGCGGTTGGCTTTTTTCATATAGCCTATCTTTCCATTGTTCATATAGGATTGTTTTTCTATATACATCCTGCAACTCCCCTCTGAATTGAATAAATATTCGTTTTTTTACAAAACTACCAAAAGGAATTCTTACATCCTTATACATTGATAGATAGTAATGCACTGTATCAACAAATAAAGCTTCTATCATTGTTTTTACTTCATCAGAGTTATAGCCTAAACAACTATAGACCGATTTTTGATACCACCCTGTATACTTATAAATGAGAGTTTTATAAACTTTCAAAATATGTAAAACTAAACGATCTTGATTTCCTTTATCTTTCCCATTTGCTAAATAACAAAGGAGTCTTTTTTCATAAATATAGAATTCAGCCTCTATTCTTTTTTGTTTTTCTTTTGGCCAGCTATAAAATGTTTCCATATGATCTACACTGACTAAGAAATTTTTAATGGAAAGATATGCTTCTTGTTCATTCTCGAGGGCATCTATCCATTTGTCAACCTCTTCTCCATGATGCATTTTCATTGTTTTCATAATTTCTCCTAAAGCCAAAGGGATAGCCGCGATTGGCACAATAAGTCTATAGTGTGAGAACTTTCATTTAAATCAAGACGATGATTATGATATACCCCAAACATAAGAGGAACGTCATTTGGATTAATATTAATTCCTTCAAGTTTGCAATTTGTTACAATATTAGGAAGTTTATGCTTAAGTATATTTAGAACCCGTACTTCTTCATCATGATAGCCACCAATAATTTCTTGAATATATTTTGCAACCTGTTTTCCACTTGTAACTTTATCCAGGGAGCCTGCAAAACGAACTTGAAGGCCTGTCTCTTCAATTTTCTTTTTTAAAAATAAGTCAGGTTTATGAAAAACAAAAGCCTCATTTTTTATATCAGGCTTAGGATTAAAAGCTGTATATTTTCTAAGAGGGGTATTGAATGTCCATAAAGTATCAAACATAAGATGAAATAGATCTGATACTATTTGGCTAACAGTGTATCCAGCTCTTACTACTTTTTCATGAGTAGTTAATTCGCTAATAACATCAAGTTGATGATTTAGTTCCATATCCTTTTTTCTTCTTGCCTTTTTTAAGGGCTTTACGAAATTTAACTAAGTCCCTTTTACTCATACCATCTAAGATATTTTTTGCAGCTAATTGTTGGGCCTCATCAAAATCAATCTCAGCTTTATCTTCTTCTTCAGTCATTTCACATCCTCATATCTTAATACTACAAATTTTCTATTTTGTACCTCAATAATCATTGCAGGTAATTTTAATTTTTCTTGAGCTTCTCTCTCGATTTTTTTAAAAGTCTCTATAGTTAATGAATAGCTTTTATTATCTGTATATTTATGCTCAATTAGAAACTTATCTAAAACAATGTCTCCTTTCGCATAAAACATATTACCTGATCCTGGTTGAGTATGCCCACCTAGGTCTTTTGCGCATTTTGTTTCTTTTTTAAACGATTTTTTCTTAACTTGTTTTTTACTCATCCAGTTAGGTAAATCCACTTACTTCTTTTCCTTTGGAGGTGCGGGAGTCTCTTTTTCTTTTGAGATAGCTTTAGCTTCATTCTCTAAATCAACAGTTGAACCTTCAGTTGCTGCTTCAAAAGAAGAATCTTGTTCTACAACTGCCGATTCTTGTTTTAACCCAGCTACATATATTTCATCCCTTAAAGCTTTAAATTGTTCAGGTGTCTGAGATCTAAGCCAATTTGAAAAAGCAGGTTTACCTTGATACTTAACAAGTTCCAAAGGTTCTCCGTCAGGGCCTTTAGGAGTATACGAAATCCAAGCACCTCCTTGAGTAAAGACGCCATATTTAACACCACAAACAACTGTATCAAATATGTGATCTATATCTCCTCGTCCACATCCAAAATCTGTTTCTCCTATATAATAATTAACCATTCCTGCTTTATAAGGAGGAAAAGTTTTATTTTTTCTAAATTTAAAGAACATTTGATGGCCTACTCGTTTTGCGTGTTCTGATATTTCAGTCCCTGATACTGTTAAACCATTCCCAATAGCAATCTCTATCATTTGGACAGCAAAAAATTGTTGAATATCACCTCCTTTTGGGTAAAGGAGGCCCCCTCCATGAGGTTCTGTCCCTTGAGAAATTAAAGTAAATGTACACCAAGGAGCTTCCATTTGTTTTATCGTTGTTGCAGCAGTAAATTTTTTAGTCATTTGGCCAATAAAATATGCTTCCACCCCAACATGCTGTTGAGCTGCCACTTCAAGAATTCTTTTTGGTATTAGCCCTTGTCCACTATCAACAACTATGTAATCAACTGCCCTTGATTGAGCTAAAGTTTGCACTACATCAACAGCTTCTTCAGATTCATTAGTTAATGTTAAAAGTAAATCATCTAAATTGACGCCACAACTAACTAAATGGTTTTCATCTATAACACCTTCGGAATAAACATATGCACAAACTTCCCCCCTTCGTTGAGCTTCTGCAATTGCATGTAATGCTAAAGTACTTTTTCCTTGAGATCTTTTGCCGTAAAGAAGATTCATAGAATTCTTAACCATCCCTCCGCCTGAAAGAATATCAAAGGATAAAATGCCTGTCCTCTGCCTTACCATTCTAATCCCTGAATGTTTTGTGGCAAGAGCAATAGTACCTTTACCTTTTGATTTATTAATTGCTGACATTACTTCTTTTACTTTAGCCTTTTTTTCATCAGTTAACATAATCTGATCCTTTAAGTGTAGTATATAATGATATATCTAATGTAGCATGTATTGATACTATTATGTTAGTATATTGAATTAAATAGAGAGAAATATTATGAAATTAAATGCTCATGAAGATAAAGAATTAAAAGAAGCAATCTTGAAAGAAGCTACAGGGAATGCTGAAAGTCTTGAGCGTCAATTAACTTGGATTGTAGAAAATGAGAAAGGTACAAAAACATATGAGCCAGGAATAGGTCCTGATTACGAAGGTGATTGGAAACAGCAGATGTCATCAGCTGTTAAAAACCAGATAGACCTCCGCGGTATACGTCTTGAAGAGATCCGGTTTTATGTCCGACAGGCTGTTAGCCTGCTTGTAGAAAGTGGTCAAGTAGAAGCTGTAACTGATGAAATTTTAGCTTTGGCATCGTCTCGTTAAACGCATAAAAAGTATAAAGTATAAGTAACATTCTCTCAAAGTTTCAGGTCCTTTACTTCCGATAAATTCTTTCTTTAAAAACCTTCCTAAAATAGCATAAGTTTTAAATTGCATATTATAACCAAGCATGGGATTTTTCATCCTTCTTGTTATCAAATCAACAAGTTCTATTGTAATGGTACTCCATAATGTACCTGTTTTAAAAGATTTTTTTATCATCCAAATTCGTATAAAGAATTTAAATTTGAAAAATTGCCAAGGAGTTGCTTTTTTCAATAATTTACCGAGTGTTTTAATATCACTTCCAAGTTGTGTAAAGTTAAGTATTTCATTAATTGTTGTGTCCATCTTTGTCTCCTTTTTCATATTAATTATAAAAAGGTATTTAGTTGAAATCAACTCTACTGAATGATCCCATGATTTTTTAAGAGTTGAACAGAATCTTCTTTTGAACATTTAGAGCCTATAAGTATAATTTTACCTCCTTCCCAATGAACTGTCATTTTTAAATCATAATCATATATAAACTGCCTTATATATTCATATAAACCTCTACAGCCTCTTTCAGGATTATGGTCATAGCATATAATCGGTACATCTGGATACCGTATTGCATTACTAATGTATGCTAGAGCTAGAAGAGTTGTTCTTCCTTCACCCCTCTTATTATAAGGATTAAACAACCATTCAAGATGTTTATATTTTATAAAATCTGGTAAAGTTAGCATTTCTTTGATTTTTTCTTGAAATTTTTTTTGATCTAACCTACGTTTTTCATAAAAATTTTCTATCTGATTAAAATATACTCTGGGTTGTTGCATATAATATATATCTATTCATTCTTGTAGTATTATGTTGTATGTTTTCTAGTAGACATAGTTTTGATCCACACCATAAAAAAGATCCAAAAGGTGTTATTGATAAAAATCACATTTTTGATAGAATAATTGATAGAAATGAGAATATTTTAAAATCCTCAGGGACACCAATGACATTATGGAAGTACTTCCCATTTGGTCCCGAATGTACTTGTAAGAAAGATAAAATGTGTAAAACTTGTTATGGCACAGGCTTTTTGAATGGTTATCAAAAATACGGTTATTACACTTATACATTTAGTTCTAATAGTGTTGGAAGAGATGATAGATACGGATTAAATCTGACTAATGTAATGCTGGTGGATCTTCCTGGAAGACATTCAAAAGCATTTAAACTTACTTCCGGGACCACTGGATTTATTGAAACAAATTGGATTCCAGCTAGCCAAACGAAAGAGCATGCTTATATCAAGTCAATGATTTTTACTCCTGAAAATACTTCTGTGACATACGCTTATACAATTGATGGTGTAAATTATACTAGTATTTTTGATCTTCAAATTCCCATAGATATACCGGTAACTGATAATGTCAAATTCCGAATAACCTTATCAAGAACTTCCATTAACTATCCTAGTCCAGCTTTAAATCTTATTCGATATAGAGCGAGAATCAAAGATGAATATCAAGTTTATGATTCTAAAAAACATTATGGTGGATTCTGGAATGATGATAATCGATTTGATGAGACAAATATACCTGCATTTTTAGCTTCTAAACAAGTTATGAATAGAAATTACAAAATGTCTCAAGAAGGCACAACAGTTAGATTTGAACCTAAGTATTGGGCTTTACCTGATGTTAAAATCACGGAAAGAGATATCGGGATGTTCCTACAGGGCAATCATCAAAATAAAAGATTTGAATTCCAACAAATAACTACTTCTGAACATGGGGAGAATAATCGTGTACTCCACACAGATTGGCTATCTAGATTTATCTTTGATGATAAGGATGTTCTTGGAATTGCTTATTCTTTAGACTAAAGAGTATCTAATAAATTGTCTTATTGCACTTTTAAAACTAATAAAATTATCAGTATTTCTTCTTAACGCTTTAGGATTATATGTAACTAGCGTTCTTGGTGACATCCTTGTTTCAAAAACACAATTAATCAAAGACTTATCTACTTTAATAAATTGTTTAGCACATTGCTCTCCAAAGAAGATCACCGCTTTTGGTTTAAACATCGTAATTTCTTGAAGTAACCAAGACATGCAGTTTTTTATTTCTTCTTCTGAAGGATATCGATTGGTTTCAGGACAGCATCTAATAACTGATGTAACATGGTAGTAAGGTAAAGACTTATTAAAATCTTTTAAAACACTATCTACTAATTTCCAATAAGTATCACTAAATTCTCCGGTTAGATCTTCTCTTTTAGTGGGCATATCAGTAATAATCATTCCTGACGTAGTATCACCCATAAGTTTCCAAGAAGGTTCTACAACTTTTTTCCTTGTGGAGGATATTTTACATCTTGTACATTCTTTTAAACCTTCTAATGCCATATTCTCTCCTACCTAATTAATGTAACAGTTGAATACTCTTCAAATCTATCAACTTTAATAAGGTTTTGAAATTGGTCTTTCATATCTGTATGAGAAATAACGAAAATTTGATTGAATGAATTACTCACTTGATTAAGTAATTGTGCAACTAGAGGCCGATTATGTTCACACAACGAACCAAAAACTTCATCTAAAACAACAAACCCTAATTTTTTCGATGCATTTTTATTCAACATATTAGATAAGGCTAAACGGATACTTAAATTTATTGTGGTTTTCTCACCACCTGAATACCGATCATAGATCCG
>Ga0233412_10000873_pt1 | contig 16673 bp, 19 predicted proteins | sample Na_anoxic_4_MG_FD_180667 | JGI IMG/M metagenome (GOLD analysis project Ga0233412, IMG submission 180667) | Seawater microbial communities from Saanich Inlet, British Columbia, Canada - Na_anoxic_4_MG | ecosystem: Environmental > Aquatic > Marine > Inlet | place: Canada: British Columbia...
ATGTATCTCAAGATAGATTAAAAGTAGCTCTTAAAGAGCATGGTATAACTGTAACAAATGATTATGAATTAGCGGATCTAATTATAGGCCATGAAGATATATCAACTCACCGTTTAGAAAACGCTGATAATATACCTTCTACTATAATGATGAACAAGCTGTGGAATTATGAAACTACTAAAGGTAGAGCTTCAGCCACACATCCTAAAGAAATAGCAATATACAACTCTGGCCTAGAAGTTATATTAACTCCTAAGCTTACAGAAAGTGTAAGATACTATGACTTAGATATTGAAACTAGTCTTTACGATGAGTGGATGATAACCGGTATGGCTATTAATTTAGCTCATATAATTGATACCACAAATGTTAGTGTTATTGATCCTGAGACAGTACTTCATGCTTCTGCATCCAAGATGGTTCTTGATGAACAGTTACTTGCAGATCTTAAAGTTCAACTTAATTCATATAGTGATGATAAAGCTTTAGCTCTTAAAATTATTCCAACTATAGATTATAAAACAAATTATCATTTATTATGGCAGTTTGCACAAGACTGTAGTCAAATAACATATGCTGACAATAGAGACAAAGATCTAAAGTATTGGATTGATGCATCTGGCTTTTTTAAGTTTGAAAGAAAAAGTGCACAGGATATGATACTTTGGTTAGAAAAAGAAGAAAAGTTAGATAAAGTATCATTTAGATATCTTGAGCCTATAGTGAGAAGAGAAATAAGCATTCACAACAGAGATCTTTATACATTTAAAGTAGCTGTTAAAAAAGAATATCAAAAATATTTAAAGAAATGAAAAAAAGAGTAAGTATAGAAATTAATTGTCAAGCTGCTAATATAGATAACAATGGTAGACTAACAGGAAATGCATTTAAATGGAAATTTCTTGATGGTATGCATGTTTATTGCAGTAATTCATGGGAAGTTAGAGCAGAAGATATGCATAAGCTTGGTGTACCAAGCCTTGTAGATACTGTTGACTTGCAAGATAAAAAAATCTATAGGTATCCAAGATTGGATTTACCTAGACAGAAAGTAGATCTTTTAAAAGAGAAGTTTAACTGTAAAGTTATTAGAGATATAAATAAAGCTGACATAGGTATTGTATCTATGAAGTTCTTTGATAACCTAGTTAAAAGAGAATGGGGAAATTCTATTTCATATGTAGAGCTCTATGGTATTTTATCAGAACTTAAAAATTCAGATTTATTATCTGACTCTGCACTAACTGAACTAAGAGATTTTATGTCTCAAACAGATACTACATATAGAGTTACTTTTAAGTATAATAAAGATTGGTCAGAAAGTGATCCTGCTGCATTAAAAATGTATGAGTTTGTAGAACAAATATCACAAGCCAACAGGAAAGAAGATAGAGGTCATGATTGGGTATTACCAAAAGAGAACTATGATGCATATGACAGCATAATAAATTCTGGTGTTGATCTTATTGCAGACACTGATCTTTGTGCTATAATAGATGAAGATCTTGCTGTTTTAGAAAATGAAAAGTTTTATGAGGTAGAAAAGATGGTTACTAGTAGTGACATAGATAATAGATCATTAGCTTTAGAGATGTTGGCTAACTCCAATATTGAAAAATCTTTTGATGTAGTATCTGGTATTTATTACTGGCACTATGATTGGCTTAAGGCTACTACAAACTGGAACACAGTTAACGTTAAAGCTTTTAGAAAAAGAATGAAATCTTATGAGGGAAACCATAATACTCAAGCTATTTACTCTTTCAATAAGTATCTAAATCTTTTGGCTAATGATAGAAAATTAAGTAGATTTGCTGTGGATAGTACCAGAGAAAAGCTTCATAAAACATTTTTAGGTAATCTAGTTGGCCCAAGTGCAGATGTATTTAGGGTAGACTTAGATTCACTATATATCAATGAAGAGTTAACTAATAAAATTATTTCAGATGAATAGAAACATGGAAAGGGAAGAGGAGTTTTATGCAAATAAGAATTTTGCATTTAGCTATTCTTCTCTTAACAAATTATTATTTTCCCCATCCTTATTTTATAAGGACTATATTTTACAAGATCGTGAGATCAGAACTGACAAGCATTTAGTAGAAGGTAAACTTGTGCATTGTTTAGTATTTGAACCTGAAAACTTAAATAATAAGTTTAACGTAGTACCCGGTAAAGCACCATCAGACAGTGTTAGAAAGATACTAAAAAACATGTCACTATATACAGATGCTGTAAAGCTTGCTGATGTGGATGACAAAATAATACTTGACTCTTTAATAGAGTTTAATTTATATCAATCTTTAAAAGCAGATGAGGCTAGAATAGCTAAAGTTAGAACATTAGATAATGAACCTTATTGGGAATTTTTATCTAACACTTCTATAGATGTTATTGACCAAGATACTTTATTAGATTGTACTAACAAGGCTGAAGTTATAAAAGCTAATGCAGAAGTTATGGCTCTATTTAAAAATCAATCAACTGATTTTGATTTAGATCCAATATCCACGCATGCAGAACAATATCTTAAATCTAAGTTAGAAACATTTGCTTTTGGTTTACATGGCTATGTTGATTATTATACAGTTGACACTGAGACAAAGACAGTTACAATATGTGACCTCAAAACATCAGGCAAGACTGTAGATAAATTTTCTGAAAGTGTTGACTTTTATAACTATTGGTTACAGGCAGCTATATACTCTAAAATGGTATATGATTCTCTTGGACAAGATAGAGATGATTACACAATAACATTTAAGTTTATAGTCATTGATAAGTATAATCAAGTATATGTTTATGAAGTATCACAAGAGTCAATGGTCAAATGGGCTGAAGGTTTAGGTGGTGTTTTAAAGATTGCAGATTATCATTATAGTGAGAAAAACTATTCATTACCTTATGATTTGTTAATAGAAAAGGTTAAATTATAGTATGGGTGTATATTTAGAATATTTTCAAAAAAGCAAAGTATTTCTTTATCCTTTACTAGAAATAAAGAAAGGCATTACCCGTGTACCAATACAAACGTATGTTGCATGGGATAATGTCTATTCTACAAATGACCTTAAGTTTTTATGTGTTTACACAACAAAAAAGAACCCAAAGTTCAATAGTTTTGTAAACAACAACTTAATGAAACATTCATTGCTTGAAGAAGTGATAGAGTTAAAAGAAAACAAGCACTTGTTTATTTATGATTTTACAAAGTTTAAATCTGATTATAAGAAATTCCTTGAAGGTAAATATTCTCAGTACAGTTTAAATAGTAAAATTAGTATAATAGATTTCTTTGGAACACAAAAAAAGATTGGATCATATGTTGAAGGATTTCTTACACCAGAAGGTGTGCATGAAGAATATGCTGAATTCCTAGGTGTAGATATAAAATCTGTAGAAGATATATATGAAGTATGTACTCCTCCTGATCTTACCAAAGAAATGTTAATTGATAATAATCATGTTATTAATCAATTATTAAAAAATAGTTCCATATCTTTGACAAATAAATAATAAATTATGGCAAACCAAATTGGTCAAAACATGATGTTAGTAAATTCTACTTTTAGAAATACTAAATCATTTACTTTAATTCCAGTGAGCTTAGACTCACCCTACACAGAAGCCATGTTTGACCCAGCGTCAGGCATATTAGCAGTCATCAGTAAAGTGATGAAACAATCTTATCATATGGTCCCTAAATTGGATGATGATGGTCAACCACAAAGGTTAAAAAATCCAAATCCACAGACAGGTAAGACACATAAAGAAGAAAGAAGATTAGTAGATACATTTTCTGAGTTTTATCTTAGTGATAGAGCTGATATAGAAACATTCATTCATATGTTTGCAATTAATGCTGATAACTTTTCAGTTGAAGAATTCTTTGTAGACTTACAGAAGACAGAACCTTCTAAAATAATTATTCCGGGCTAATAGGCTTCCCATACTATCCACCTATTAGACTGGTACAAAGAAACCTCATTGATTTGGGGTTTTTTTGGCACTAATATTTAAAAGTATAAACATGAAACATTGGGTAATGGACTATGAGACTTTATCTAATTGTTTTACCGGGGTATTTGAACATTATAAGACTACTGAAAGGAAAATCTTTGTTGTTCATGACCTGCGTAATGATTTAGATAGTTTCATAAGTTTCCTTGAAGAAAATATTAACAACAGAGAGTGGCATATATCCTACAATGGATTAGCTTTTGATGGCCAAGTCACTCATTATATAATAGACAATCACTTTTTGTGGTCTGATTTAAGCGGTTGTGAAATTGCTCAAATCATTTATAAGTATGCCCAACGTTGTATTCAAAAATCTAATGCAAAAGAATTCAGTGATTACCCTCAATGGAAGATGCAAATAGGTCAGATAGACGTATTTAAATTACATCATTGGGATAATCCAGCTAAACGTTCAAGTCTCAAATGGATCCAGTATAGTATGGATTGGGAAAACATTCTAGATATGCCTATTCATCATGAGACAGAAATAAAAACTCAAGAAGAAATAGATATTATCCTTGAATATTGTATTAATGATGTTAGATCTACAAAAGAAATATATAATAGATCCAAGTCTCAGGTTGGCCTAAGAAAAGAACTAACTGCAACTTATGACATTAACATGTTTAGTGCATCAGAACCAAGGATCAGTAAAGAAATATTTGGTTATTACTTATCTAGAAACTTAAATATACCAATGAGAAATCTTAAACAAATGAGAACTCATAGGGATACTATAAAGGTTAAAGATATAATATTACCATATGTTTCATTTACATCTCCTGAGTTTAAACTACTACATGAAAGGTTTAAATCACTTGAGATAGATGCATCTAAGTTAAAGGGTAGTTTTAAATATCACATTGATTATAAAAATGTAAAGACTCATTTTGGATTAGGTGGTGCACACGGTGCAGCTGCTAAAGGTGTTTATGAAAGTTCAGAAGATATGATTATAATGTCGTCAGACGTTACTAGTTTTTATCCTAATCTTGCTATTAAAAATCAATGGTCTCCAGGTCATTTTCCAAAAGAAGCATTTTGTAATCAGTATGAGTGGTTCTTTGAGGAACGTAAGAAGATACCTAAGAGCAATCCAATGAATTATGTATATAAGATTATACTTAATTCTACTTTTGGTCTTAGCAATGATATAAACAGCTTCTTTTATGATCCTGAGTTATGTATGAGAATTACAATTAATGGTCAGTTGACACTGATGATGTTGTATGAACAAATAATGGAACGTATACCTGGTGCAATTGCTTTATTGCAAAACACAGATGGTGTAGAAACTATTATACCTAGAGAGCACTATGATTTATATATGGAAATATGTGAAGAATGGGAACGCACTACAAGTTTAAACTTAGAACATGATGAATACCAAAAATTGGTACTTTCAGATGTTAATAATTACATTGGTGTAAACAACTTTGTAAACGTTGACATTACTAAGTGGAGAGAGATTAAACAAAGTCAGCCTCATTACCTATTTAAGGTTAAGAATGATAAGTTTAGCTTTGCTCCTGTTAAGCTTAAAGGTAGATTTGATTTTCATAACCTGCAGTTACATAAGAATAAGTCTAAGCTAGTGATCCCAAAGGCCATATATCAATACTTTGTTAATGATGTGTTACCAGAAGACTACTTAGAAGAGAATAAAAATATTCTTGATTATTGTATAGGTGGTAAATCCAAAGGTGATTGGCAACAAGTAGCCCGTAGTATAAAAAATGGTTCCTTTAATGAAGAGTCTTTGCAGAAAATTAATAGATATTTTATATCTAAAGATGGGGTAAAGATTATTAAAGTCAACAAAAATGACGGGCGTGAGATTCAATTAGAAGCAGGCAGATGGGTACAAACAGTCTTTAATAAGATGAAAGTGGCTCCTAAATGGTCTGACTATAATATAGATAAGCTATATTATATGCAAGCTATTGAAGCAGAGATTAATAGTATATTAACAGTAAATACAAATCAATTAAAATTATTTTAAATGTCAAAAGAAATCAAATTTAATATAGAAGCTAGGAATGGCTTAAAAAATGGTGTGGATGCCTTAGCTAATGCAGTTAAGGTAACCCTAGGCCCTAAAGGAAGAAACGTAGTTATTTCTAAATCCTATGGTAGACCACAAGTAACTAAAGATGGTGTTACTGTAGCTAAAGAAGTAGAATTAGAGGACCCGTTAGAAAATATGGGTGCTCAGATGGTTAAAGAAGTAGCAAGTAGAACCAATGACCTGGCTGGTGATGGAACTACAACAGCTACAATTTTAGCACAAGCAATTGTTTCTGAAGGGCTAAAGAATGTTGCAGCAGGCGCTAACCCTATGGATTTAAAGCGTGGAATAGATAAAGCGGTAAATCTTATTGTTAATCATTTAGAGGACATGACTACCCCGGTAGATAAGTCTTCTGATATGATTAGACATGTTGCTAGTATTTCTGCTAATAATGATCATGTTATAGGTGATCTAATTGCCACAGCTTTTGAAAAAGTAGGTAAAGAAGGTGTCATTACTGTTGAAGAAGCAAAAGGAATGGAAACTTATGTAGATGTTGTAGAAGGAATGCAATTTGACAGAGGATACTTATCTCCATATTTTGTTACTAACCAGGAGAAGATGTCTGTAGATTTAGAAAATCCTTATATTCTTATAGTTAACAAGAAGATTTCTGTTATGAATGACTTGTTACCTGTTTTAGAGTTAGTAGCTCAGTCAGGTAAACCTTTACTAATTATTGCAGAAGATGTTGACGGTGAAGCATTAGCAACTCTTGTTGTAAATAAACTAAGAGGTGGTCTTAAAATAGCTGCAGTCAAAGCTCCAGGTTTTGGTGAGAGAAGAAAAGGTATGTTAGAAGATATAGCAGTTTTAACAGGAGGTACAGTAATCTCTGAAGAAAGTGGTGTTGCACTAGAAAATGCAACATTAGATTTGTTAGGTAAAGCTGAGACAATTACTGTAGATAAAGATAACACTACAATAGTAAATGGATTAGGAGACTCTGATTATATTGAAGAAAGAGTTTTAAATATTAAGTTTCAAATTGATACTTGTGAAAGTGAATATGACAAAGAGTTATTACAACAACGTTTAGCTAAATTAGCAGGTGGTGTTGCAGTTCTTTATGTTGGAGCAGCATCTGAAGTAGAAATGAGAGAAAAGAAAGATAGAGTTGATGATGCACTTGCTGCAACTAAAGCTGCTGTTGAAGAAGGTGTTGTTATTGGAGGTGGTGTAGCATTACTTAATGCTAGTAAAATACTTAACCTTTATGAAACTAACTTTAATGATGAAAGTACAGGTATAGATATTGTTTCTAGAGCTGTGAAAGCACCCTTTAAAACTATATGTGAAAACGCTGGTGTAAGTGCTGATGTAAAATTAGAAGGTGTAATGTCTAGGCCTACAGGAACCGGATATAATGCTAAGACAGATGAGTATGTAGATATGCTTGACGCAGGTATTATTGACCCTAAAAAAGTAACAAGGATTGCATTAGAAAATGCTGCTTCTGTTGCTGGTATGATACTTACTACAGAATGTGCATTAATTCAATCAGGTGAAGATCAAATGGGAGGAATGCCTCCAAGTGGTGGTATGCCAGGTATGCCATTTTAATAAACTAAAAACTAAATTATGGATTATTTTGAATTAGAATGTGCAGTTGAAAACTGGGCAGAAGAAAAAGGTATTCTTGCTAAAGCTACACCAATGGCCCAGTCATTGAAAACATTAGAAGAAACAACAGAACTTATTACGGCTATCAATAATGATGACCGTGAAGAGATTATAGATGCTATGGGTGACATTATGGTCACCTTGATTATTCAAGCTAAGATGCAAAATCTTAGTTTGGAAGAATGTCTTGAAAGTGCTTACAATGTAATTACAAAACGTACAGGTAGAATGATTAATGGACAATTTGTAAAAGATTAGTTTGCTGTGTCAGATTAATTTATTATATTTACACTTCAAAAGTTTAATATTATGGGACATAAAAAACCAACAGAGACCACAAGGTCTTATTTAGAAAATGCACCCTTGCCTAGTCATGGTAAGACATATACAGTTGTCACACACAAAGAGGTGATAGACAATACGTTAACCCTGCTCAGAAAGAGCGGGTTCACAGTTCAAAGAGAGATATACAGAGCAAATACTAATGCTACAATTGCACAAGGTATTTATCATATCTATCCTAGTAGAAGTGTTGATGATGAAATCATTAATGAAACTGAATTAGGGATGATGTTTGCTTGGACAAATTCATATAATAAACTTGTTAGATTCCAGTGTGCTATTGGAGCTTACGTTAAGGTTTGTTATAACGGTATGGTTGCCGGGGATATGATGAATTTTAAAAGAAAGCATACCGGGACGGCAAATTTAGATTGTTCTATAAACATTGCTGATCAAGTTAAGAATGCTGAAAAGTATTATAAACGTATTATCCAAGATAGAGATGCAATGAAAATGATCACTCTTACTGATAGAGAACAAGCTGAATTAGTAGGTAGAATGTTTGTACAAGAAGAATTGATTGATTCTCAACAAACATCTATTATTAAAGCTGAGCTAGCTAAACCATCATTTCATTATGGGACAGAATCAAATACCTGTTGGACTTTTTACAATCATGTTACACATGCATTAAAGAAAGCACATCCACGGTACTGGTTACAAGATAGCCAGAACTTTCATGACTTTATTGTTGCAGAGTGTTTAAATAACTCTCAACCGGCCCAAAAGAAAGAGACTATTATTACTGTAGATGCACACAAAGTTGTAGTTATTTCTGAACCAGTAAGTGAAGTTGTTGAAGTTGATGAAGATATAACTGACACACAATTAATAGAAAATGTATTTTTAGATCAGTGAAATTAATAGTTGCACTTTTATTAGCTATACTCTTTTTATACATTAGCAGTCAAAACAAAATGAATAAATAGGAGAAAATCAACCGGGGTCTGAGTTACGCATTCTTAGGCCCTGGCTCCTTATTTACTACTCCTAAAAAAGAAAAACACATGAGCATAAAAGAATGGATATTTATGGACAAAGCTGAAAAAAGAAAAGGCACCCCAGTATTTACTGGTGTATTAAGATACTTCCCGGATGCTATTATGGAAATAGCTCGTGTATCACTACAGGGAAATAAACAACACCATCCTGATAAACCTTTGCATTGGGACCGCACTAAATCTAATGATGACCTTGATGCATTAGCTAGACATCTTATTGATGCTGGAACAGTTGATGATGACGGAATTCGTCATACAGCAAAAGTAGCTTGGAGAGCATTAGCTTGTTTACAAAAGGAAATAGAAGATGCTAGAAAATAAAAAAGCCCGGAATTAACCGGGCCTTTTAGATTAAACAATATTATTCTGTTGGATAGAATCTAATTTCAATATTACCCGTTAGTAAGCCTTTTGTAGTTGGCGTATTATCTTCCTCTAGAAAATCAATTTCTACAGTTCTAGGGCCAATTGTTACAGGTGCTTCTCTGAAGTATAATTCTGCAGGTGCAACTCCTTCTGTTATTGTAGATCTACCGCCTACTAAACACCACAGATTTTTAGCACGTGCAGATTCACAACGTGTTGCCGGATCACCTGGGGTATGAATAGTAAATGTATATTGACCAACTTTTGGCTGAGTTACAGTAATTTCACAACTTGTTGTATTTTCTAACTCTGTTACCGTAATAGGAGCACCTTTAGGGTGAGTCCATGTTGCAACGTATGTTTCATAAGGTAGAGCACCGCCTGTACCATTGGTTGCTGTAAGAATTTGCCCTTGGGCATTTACAGTTATATCTGCATTTGTATAACTTCCTGCAGTTACACCAGTGTTGTCTAAGTCAACTGTTAATGTATCTGTTGCAGATACTGTAGTTGTTAAACCAACACCACCAGCTATTAATGCAGTTTGTCCGGCTTCAATTGATTGAGGAGTTCCTGTATCCCCATCAAGTAACCAACTGTCATATGCACCAGGTACTGTTGGGAAAGCAGTTAAATTACCTTGACCGTTTATATACTCAGATGCAGATCCTGCCCAAGTAAAGTCTAGTGTACTATCTCCTGTATTACTACTATCATTTGTTACTGCAACATCTAATGCATCACCTGCTGTTGTTGCTCCTAATGATAATACACTTGCAAAAGTAATTAGTTGAGGATTGGGATTAGTATCCATTGAAACGCCTGGTCCTGTAAACTCAAACAATCCAGAAGTAGTAGTGTTTCCTACCTTAATGCTATTTACTACGTTAACTGATACAGCACTTATTGTTAATGTTTTCTCTCCGCCTACTCCGGTGTTAACTGAAGCTGATAAACCTGAACCTATTGTTATTTTATCAGACCAATATCCTGCTACAGTATCTGCTGCATCAATTTTAAACTTAACATCTTCTGATGCCGGTGGGATAGTAGGGAATGTTTGTAATTCACCTTCTCCATTTATATACTGTCCAGCTACTCCTTTAAAGTCTATAGTTAATTTAGGCGTTGTTGTTGGATCAGCTACAGTAAAGTCAATTGAATTTGCTATAACTGGTGTTACTGATGTTGAAAGAGTAGTTACTGTTCCTCCTGAAGGAATATCTGCCCAATTACCATCTTGTCTTAAAAACTGACCTGCAGTTCCTCCATTACGGTTTAGTTCTATTACACCATTTGATGTAATAGGAGAGCTCCCAATTTGGAAAGCTGCAATATCTGTACTTAAACCTACACTAGTCACAGTTCCCGGATTACCTCCTGGAATTGTTGCCCAACTATTATCACCTCTTAAGAAAGTTGTACTGTCTGCAGTTCCTGTTGCTGAAAGATCTGCTGTAATAACAACAGCTCCACTTGTAGCAGATGCAGGTGTAAGTGCTATAAATGTACCATCTGTAGTATCTACTGTCTCAACTATATTTGCTGGTACACTTGGAATAGAAGGGAAAGCTTGTAAAGCACCTGTCCCATCTATATAATCTGTTGTTGCTCCTGCACCTGTAAGAGTTAATGTTCCAGTACTTGTTACAGGACTATTAGTTACAGTGAATGCTGAAGGTGCAGCTAAACCAACACTTGTTACAGTTCCTCCACCTCCTGATGCAATACCGTAAACAGTACCATCTATACTTATTGAAGTTAAATCTAATGTAGGGCTACCTGGGTTACCAACTACAACAGAACCTGATCCTTCAACCCATGGTACATTAACAACAAGTTGTGATGCATCATTAAATTGAACTCCATATGTTCTTTGATCTGCATCTGATACAAGTGCTGCTGGTTGTGCTTGTACAATATCACTCCATAGTTTACCTGTTCCGGTAACTGTAGATGTCATTACTGGTGAACCTCCTCCTGCAGAACTAATTTGAACAGTGTTTGATCCTTGATCAGTTAAAGTTATGTTAGTACCTGCTGTAAAAACAACTTTGTCTACTACTCCAAGTGAATCAACTAAATCTACAGCATAGTCAACTCCACCAGCACCAGATACTCCACCTATTAAATCATAAGTAGTTTCTGTAGGCAAAGTAATTGTGCTTGTAGTAATTCCATCTACATGACCATAATCATCTCTTCTTACTTCAAAGACAGCATTAAAAGAATCCCCAAAACCTGGATCAACATTTTGAGAAACTATATTAGCAGTTGTTTTATCATGATCAAATCTTATACTACTAGTACTATTACCAGTTGTTGTTATCATATCACCACCAACAAAGAATACTACACCGTCACAATCAACATTAAATCCACCTTCTCCTCCTACAGTCCATTTACAACCGGCTGCTGCATTGTCTTTCCAAACAACAGTTCCGTCAGGCTGAGCAACAAGAACCTGGCCATCTGTTCCTAGTGTTTGATTGAAATCTAAAACGGTTGATGCTAACCATATCTTATTTAATGGGTCAGCACTACCTAAAGTAACATTACCTGCTAATGTTGAGTCTGCTTTAACAAAGAGACTACCATTTACACTAATTGTTGTGTTACCGGCATCTTGAGTTATGATACTATCTTTTAATGCTTTTAGTTCACATACTCCATCTGTCTCAGTATAAACAGGAACAAATCCTATTTCTCCTGATCCATCTATAGTTCTAGTTAACCCTTTAGTTATTTCACATACTAAATCTTGGCCCTTTATAACAAAAGGTTCCATCCTTGGTGCATAAGAAGTTCCAGTATTTAATGTACTGTTTCTCTTTTTACCAAACTCAAACCAATCTGTCTGTAGATTAAGGGTTTTCTTGTCTTTGTTTCTTTGCAGTAGGTTTAAAACCTCTTGTATAAATACGCTCATCTTGTTTTTTTTATGAGTACAATGCAGATAGTTTAACACCTGCTTGTACTGTGCATGTTATTGTTATATTTCCATCAGCATCATTAAATGCATCAACTTCAAAAGGTCCTAAAAAACCTTCTTGACCAGCTGTCAAAGTTATTACAGCGTTTTCCTTAACTAATGTTCCTAATGAAGGATCTATTACTGTTGTTACCACTGGTATTACAGTAGCAGTTACTGATACAGCACTATCATTTTCTAAATGAAAGAATTCTATTCCTGTATTAGCTAATTTATCACCGGCTGCTGCAGGTGTTGTTGTTGTGGGCTTTAAACCCTGCTGTAATATTCTTTGTGCAATTAATGTTGCCATAATTAATTATTTACAATATCCACTTTTAAAAGCTTCTGATTGAACAGGTTCTGCTGCTCTAGTAGACTTTTGTGGTGGATTTAAGTTTGTTTTTTTAGCCATTCTAATTCTTGCTTCTACAGCCTTTTTATTCTTAGCATTTTGTATTGCTTGAGGAATAGCCGTAGGATTATAAACTCCATTAGTTGTAGCTCTTTTATAGTTAGCTCCCTGCATAGGGAATGATATCTTTTTTGCCATGATTATTTCTTTTTAGATTTTGTTCCACCATACATTTTATAGTCTATCACTGAACCGCCAGACATAAAACCTTTTAGTCCACCACCTTTAGCCATTGATTCCATTCCTGCTTTACCTGGAGTCATGTCTCCATCTCCAGCACCTTTTGTAAATCCACCGCCATAGTTGTAGTTTTTATTTTTCATAATTCCTAATTTTTATTTTTATTACTAATTGTTTTAAATTTCTCAGCTCCCCTTGAACCAAAGTAAGCTACATAAACTGTTATTAATAATGACTTTAATAAGTCTACCCATACTGAGTCTACTTTAAAGTCAATGTCAGAACTGTCTAACAACATAAATATTACCATTGATATAGTTAAAAATATCAAAGTCATTGGTCTAGTGTTTTTGCTAAGCCAAGAATCAGAACTCATATCGCTGACCCAACGTTTGCTTACTTCTTGCATTTCAACCATATCTTGTTCAAGTAGTTTTAATGCATGCTCTTTATCTACTGGTGATAAAGCTGGTTCCTTCTCTATTAAAGATTTAACCATACCTAAAACACCCGCATCAGGAAGTAACTCCCCGGCAAGACCAAGTATACTAGGGACTTTCTTTGTAAGGAATTGTCCTACTTTAGTATCTTTAAATTTCTTTTTAGGTTTTTTATCACTCATGTTTTTAATTTATAGATATACTAATATTTCTAAAGGTGTATAAAGCAATTGACTATCTTGTAATGTACTTGTTGAACCAAAAAACGTTTGTAAAGAAAAGTCTTCATCACTTATACTATTTATATTAAATAGCTGAGGTCCTGACTTTCCTGTCTGTGATACTGTAATTGCAATTTTATTTACGTCAGCTACAGCTGGAGAAAAATCAAATTGATATGTTCCTGGCTGATCTCTACTTACACTTAATGTAAAATCTGTTGTGTTTTCTAATACAGTTATTATTGGATCTGCATCACCAGCTTGAGATAATAAAGCTCTAAATGTTTTTGGTACTTCTGTAAAATTTGAAATACTTATAGTATCACCCTTTGTTTGAACATCTATGTCACCAGCACCAATTATAGTTCTAAATCTTAATTGATCTCCTATTTCACTTTCAAATACCTCATTACCTCCGCCTATATTAATTGCAGATGTTTGATCACCACCACCCGTTGCATTGATGACCAGTGAACTACCATCATCACTTATATTTATATTAGAACCTGCAACTATAGATTTAAATCTCAGTGATTCACCAACTTTATCTTTATATAAACCAAAGCCACGTCCTATATTTTCTGCAGTATTTGGTTCACCTTCTGTTGTGATTTCTACATAGTCATCATCTGAAGATAAATTTAAAGTTAAATTAGAACTTAATGATTTAAGTGTACGGAAATATACTGTACATTCACCTGTATCAGGATCATTAACAGTTTTTTGGTAGACTGTAGCTGTATCTCCTTTAGCTACAAGTGGTGTATTTTCATTCGTACATCCCTTACCTTCTATCTTAAAGTCACTAATCTTAATAAGCTTAACTGCTTTATAAGGAATAGGAGATGCTACACCAGTCATATCTGGAGTTTCATTCCATTTACCTAGCACTAAGACATCATCTTTTTCAGCAACTTTAGAAAACTTGCCTTGTCTAATTAAACTTAATATGTCAGTTAAAATATTCATATCTTATTTGCCATCATAGGTCCATCCACCCATTTTATATTTTTGTTTTTTTTCTTTGCCAGTCTTGTCCTGTACAATTCTTTCTGCATCACCTCCCTTACGCATTTTTTCTGTGTAAGAGCCTTGCATCATATCTTCTAGTTCACCACCGGTTCTCATAAGCATTTTACTTTTTTGCCTTGATAACTTTTGCTTTGGTAAACACGCTCTGTTCTTTGCCATTTTAATTTAATTTATATATCCAATGTAAACGTTACAAAGAATAAATATAGTTTTACAGTTGAATAATCATATTCACCATCTGGTCTCATAAATTCCCAGCCTAGGGCTAGTCTATCATGAGGCCAATGAAATGCTATTTCTAATGCCCAATCTCCCATTATATTTTGCTTTTGGTTTTATTACATAATCCTTGGCGGCAGTGTCCTAAACAAACCTTACCCCTTGAAACCCACTGAATTAATAAACAAATCTGTCTCATTTTTTCACTGGTCTTTTTTTAGTTTTACCTGCAACAGCTTTAGGAACATGTCCTAGTTGATTACCAACTTCTTTTATTGCTTTACCTACATCAGCTAATTCATCTGCTGTAAGTTTATAGCGCTTTACAATTTCTACTAACGTAGATTTTGCTTTTTCATCTATTGTTGTTCTTGACCATATGGCTCTCCAATAATCTTGTAGACTATAAGTCCAAACAACGTGTATAATTTTCTTAAACATATTTATGTTTTTTAAAGTACTATATTAATAATATACAAATTTTGTGAGACTTAAACAAAAAGTTTTGACATATAAATATTATCTTCGCATTGCTTACTGATATATATAAATAATAAACATTGGTTCTCTTTTATATCTCAGTTGTATTTAGTAAATTAAATATATCTAGTGGCTTCATTTTCTCCTGTAGGAAATGAGGCTTTTTAATCCTTAACAATTAATTTTATGAATAAAGACATCTTTAAACCCAGAGTAAATATATTACCATATGAGTACCCGCAACTATTAGCATATAAAGATGCCATAAGACATTCTTACTGGATTGATACAGAATTCAACTTTACAGAAGACATCCAAGATTTTAAAGTAACTATCACTGCAGAAGAGCGGGATGTTATTAAAAAAACTATGCTTGCAATTGCTCAGATTGAAGTTAATGTCAAAACTTTTTGGGCTGATCTATATAAGAGAATGCCAATTACAGAAGTTGGAGATGTTGGAATGACGTTTGCAGAATCAGAGGTTAGACATAAAGATGCTTATGCTAGATTGCTAAGGATACTTGGGCTTGAAAAGGAATTTCAAAGTGTCATTGATGTACCTGCAATTGCTGGTAGACTTAAGTACTTAAAGAAGTACCTAGATGGTACACGTTCTAGAGATGATAAAATGTATACTAAGTCTGTATTACTATTTTCATTATTTATAGAACACGTAAGTTTATTCAGTCAGTTCTTAATCATGATGAGCTTTAATAAAGAAAAAAATGTCTTTAAAGGTATATCTAATGTTGTTGAGGCAACATCAAAAGAAGAAGATATCCATGGTAACTTTGGAGCTGAACTTATTAATATTATTAAAAAAGAGAACCCTGAGTGGTTTGATGCAGAGTTTGAAGAGTTAATTTATTCTGCATGTAGAAAAGCTTATAGAGCTGAATGTGGTATACTAGACTGGATCTTTGAAAAAGGTCAGCTTAGCTTTTTACCACAAAACACAATACAACATTTTATCAAGAACAGATTCAACAACTCACTAGAAAAGATAGGTATGAAACCAATCTTTGAAGTTGACTCAGAACTATTGAGCTCTACTGAATGGTTTGATATAGAAATACTTGGAACCAAAGAAGGAGACTTCTTTTACAAGAAGAGTGTTGATTATAATAAAAAAAGCAAGTCTATTACAGAAGATGATCTTTTTTAACCTTTAACACCAAAGAGAAATGACACCGAAAGAAGTAGCACAAAAACACTATCAAGACCATCAGTTTGATGAATGTAAACTGCATTGTATGCGGTGCGATGATGAGTGGTGTGAATCTCAAGTGA
>Ga0233412_10000874_pt1 | contig 16667 bp, 35 predicted proteins | sample Na_anoxic_4_MG_FD_180667 | JGI IMG/M metagenome (GOLD analysis project Ga0233412, IMG submission 180667) | Seawater microbial communities from Saanich Inlet, British Columbia, Canada - Na_anoxic_4_MG | ecosystem: Environmental > Aquatic > Marine > Inlet | place: Canada: British Columbia...
GCTTTTATGAACAACCAACAAGAAGACGAATCATAATTTGCAGGAACATCATCTTCTGTGTCTGAAGGCAAATATTTAAACGTAATCTTATATTTGTCATATGTTCCACCGAATTGGTGAACTTCTCTTTTTCCTGTCGTAACCTTGAACTTACGGAACATGATTCCATATCCCTTAGATGGACCAGTCCACGATCGAAACCAATTATCATTTTCTAATTTATAATATCCACCCAAACTAGCATCACGACCAAATTTCACCCAAATTTGTGGAATTTGATCATTTGACGACGTAAATGCTTGTTTTGGCAATGATGCCTCACTCAACAACTCTTCCTTGATCATCTTATGAATCTTTTTCATCTAAATACTCCTAAACAAAAATTTTGCCTTTGACATCACAAACAGCACGAACATCTTTTTCGGTGAATCCATCTCCATTTGGTCCAGGATTCTTACTACACCAAACATTTCCATTAATTTTTTTTGGTATTCCTTCAAGTGAAGTCAATTTATTGCCAGTGCATCCAAAATGTCCACCAACTGTTTTTGGTCCACCTTTAAGTGAAGTCAACTGATTGTAGCCACAATCAAAACGACCACCGACTGTTTTTGGCCCACCCTCAAGTGAAGTTAACTTATTACTAGTACAAGCAAAATCTTCTCCAATAGTTTTTGGTGCAAACTTCAGAGATGTCAATTTATTGTTATTACAATGATAGTGACCACCAACTGTTTTTGGCCCACCTTTAAGTGAAGTCAACTGATTATGATTACACCAAAAATTGTCACTAATTTTTGGTGGAATATCTTTATTTTCAAGGGATCTCAAATTTGTCCCATTCACCCAAATAGTATCTTCAACTTCTTTCAATGATCCTTCACTCACTTTTCTGCTTATTGAATCAAAAACTCCATTAATCTTGTCTATTGCTTGTGTTATTTTGTTTAACATTTTTGGATCATTTTCATCCATATCATCCAACCACTCATCAACACTGCCACCACCCATAATGGCATTTGACAAAATATCAAGATTTTTAAGTGATTTCTTAAAATTCTTTTTTATGTCTGCTTCTTTCAATAATCCTTCGCCCAATACTTCAGAAAAAATTTCTTCTGCCTGTTTATTGAATTCTGATCTCTTCATCTTAATTTTTGCCACAACAATCCTCCAAAGTTAATAGACTCTTATTCCTATTTTGGCACCACTAGATGGTATGATTTCTTCTACTGTTCCGTGTTCTGGTTGAGCAAAAACTTTTTTGCCTTTTAATTCGACAAGCATTTCATGGAGGAATATTGCATCGCCTTGTTTATCTTCCCAATCTCCATATCCAATTGCCAAAATGTCATATTTGGTCAAATCAAGCACAGACAACGCCTTTAATGTGTCTTTGATGCCCTTCATATCATTTGCTTTTAGTTCGCGAAAAATTATTGTGTCGCTAGTATTTCCTTGTATAAAACTACTGTTGCCAAAAGTTGCTTCTTGCAACAATTCTTCGCGAATGATTTTTTTTATTTTGTTCATTATCTGCTCCTAGAAATAAATAGATCTAAGTAAAATTGGATGCCCCACTAGGATTCGAACCTAGGAAATAACTGGATCAAAACCAGTTGTGTTAACCACTTCACCATGGGGCATCCTATTAGGCAACTTTGATGAGTTCTCGCAATGCCCTATTATATTTTAAATGTTCTCTATATTCTATCATTTGTTGACTAATCCTTTGTCTTGTAACACCAAATATGCCACCAATTTCAGAAATTGACATAGGAACTTTTCCGTCAAGACCATAATATCTTACAAATATTGTTTGTATTCTGGATGGGAATTCATCAATTGCTTTAAGCAATTCTTCTCTCAATTCCCCACAATAGGCCATATCGTCTGTTGGAACTCCATCATCAAAATCATTCACATCCAACAACGTATCACAACCACCATCGTCATATATTGGAAGGTCAGTTGACGTATGCACTTGCAATAATGCCATTGCTTGGTCTATTTGATCCATTGTGACTTCTAATTTTTCTGTCATTTTCTCATAATCGACAGGAATATTTAGTGTTTCATATTTTTGAACTTCTCGTTTGATTTTTAATATTTCGGCAACTTTTCCTTGTGGAACATGAACTGCATGAAAATTACTTTTCAACGCCTTTCCAACAACTTGCCTTATCCTCCACACTGCATACGAAATAAACTTGTTCTCATATGCAACATCAAATTTGTCAACTGCTACGATCAATCCTTCCATAGCACACATCACAACATCTTCAAATGGCAATTTTCCATAGGAATATTCTTGTGCAACTTTGACTGCAAATAAAACATTTGAATAGATTAGTGTTTCTCTGGCTTTTTCATTGCCGTCAACTGTTTTCTTTAGCAATTTTCTTTCTTCAACAACAGAAAGAACTGGATATTTTTTAGCAATCTTTAATATTGGATGTATTGATCTTTCGTCAAATCGTAACATTTCAAAAACATTCCTTTAATTTTGACTGTTGAAAAATGGTGGACCCACTAGGACTTGAACCTAGGACTACCCGGTTATGAGCCGGACACTCTAACCAACTGAGTTATAGGTCCACAAAATCAGAAACATTATAACATTTAAATAGTATTTTATGAAAGTTTCAGTCAATCTCTAACATTTTTCATTCTTTCTTTTGGAGAGAAATGGTGCCGAGAGCGAGAATCGAACTCGCATGACGCAACGCGCCGAAGGATTTTAAGTCCTTTGTGTCTACCTATTTCACCATCCCGGCACTAAAACTACTTGTTCATAATACAATCTTTGCAACTACATCTAACAAAACATTCTCCACCAGAATCCATCCTATAAGAAAGAACATGATCGCGACTTCCATTGCAATTGACATGTTTGACATAATTTGGATCTGATTCAGCAAAAATGCGAGGCAAATCGCCAGTATAATCACATCCATGATCAATATGAATTGTGTCACCACCAACACATGAAAATGATGCAAATGTTACAATAGTTTCATATTGATCGTAAATCATCCGTTTGCGTTTTCATTCAAAATACTTTTTGCGCCAAGATCTTCAATTGGATAATAGCCAACACCAAGTTTTGTCATCGCAACAAGTCTGTCGCCTAACCAATCATGAATTTGTCTTGGATCATCAGTCACAACATATAGTGCTCCATCTTCACATGGCGCATATCCTGCTAGTGGATCATTGATCATAACAGTATTGCGTGCACCATTGGTACACTTAACTTCGATTCTGTAGCAGGACTGTTTACTTTTCATCCTCATTTTTTCTCTCCTTTGTTCTTTTTTCAATTTCTTTCATCAAAATATCATATTCACTGCGTGCCACATCATATGTTTTATATGATTCTTCTAGAGCTGGAATTAAAACATCATCAAGTTGATCTGCTAAATTCCGAACTCTCTTAATTATGTCACTGTCTGAAAGAAATGAAAAATTTGACATCACAACTCCTTGAATTTATGATCAACCAACCAATGACAAGAAGGTTGTGTGATTTGAACTCCGACAAAATATTGGTACTCCCGAAAGGACTCGAACCTTCATATATCAGAGTAGAAATCTGATGCGTATCCAATTACGCTACGGGAGCACAAAAAATTGGGCTAATATCTAGGCCAAGATTCACGCATGAATCAAAGAGCGATCGTGCCTTGACATATTAGCCCAAAACTTTTTACTTCAACCAACGAAGACTTGCACATCCACCCGGAGCAAGTTCATTGGCATCATAAACGTCACTTAAATCACTCCAAATGCCAAATCGCATCTCAGATTCAGTACCAATCAAAAGACCATCTTCATCAAGAATAGGACTTGAAACAACATTAAAAGCCCTAACTCTTCCCTGAACCAATGATCCCGGAATAATAGTGTAGGGATATTCTGTGTCTGTGATGTCTGGATCGTCCAAAACTGTTGCCCATCCACCACCGTTAAGATTGAGTTGAAACTCATATCCCTCAACAAGTCCACCTTCAGTTGGAGCATCCCATCCCCAAACACCCGGACCAGCAAGAACTGATGTTGGCCAAACAGTGAAAACCAACAACACAACAATACTAATTCCTAATTTAATCATCATAAAACCTCCAGAAAATTTGTGAGTTGTTTTCATTACATAAGATTAACATAGCAAAAAACAAACATAAAGTTTTAACTATATTTCTTTTTTAAATCAGTGTAAGATTGATATAATCGTTTCAAAAACTTTTTCTCATTTTTGTTGTTCAGTTCCGACACAAAATCCTGATTGAAAAATGATATGGCATGCTTTTTGAATTGTTTAAAATCTCCGTCAAAATATCTGTCTAATAGATGATCAATTTTCATATCAACAAAACCATCAAATATTCCTATTAAACTTGCCAATCCTTCTTGATAAAAAGCATTGAATTCCGACTCATCGTTATAGTATTCACTATCTCCACCAGATCTAAATTTGTCTGCAGAACCTGTCTTTTTTCCTTTATCTCTAAATGTGTCAAGATAATGAATAAACTCATGAATAAAAACATCTTTTCGAAATCTTGTGTCTGCGTGTTTTAGATTATAGTCACTAATCAAAACATTATTCACAATAACGTGTCTATAATTCTTTATTTTTATGTCTCCTATTCCTCCAGATGGTTTCTTTTTGGAAGAACCCAAAATCAACAACACATTATGATATTGTTTTTTTATTCCGGGAATTTTATCAAGTCCAATTGCAAATCCTGCAAACTGCTTTGATCTTGAAAAGAAGTCCTGTTCTTCTTTGTCTTTTAGCCACTTTTGCACATTTTTGTGAACATCACGAGCGATTTTGACATATGCACGATCACGAACAGGATTTGCTTCTTTTAATATTTCTTCACGAATCATATTTTCTCTGTTGATCACTTTATACATCTGTTTTTCGGCAGGAGATAAACGACCTTTAGCTTTAAAATAATTGTATAAATCAAGTTTTTGTTTGGATGTTAATTTTTTGACACTTTTGAGTGTTGGAGATTTTATATGATCTTGACCAGTATCAACACTAACACTAGTTTCTAGATCATATCCTTTTCCAGTTAAAGCTTGTTTGATCGGTACCAACTCTCCACGATGACCACCCGGAGAACTTAATGTGTTTTGTGGTGGCAACTCAATTTTAAATTTAGACAAATCAACCTTACCGTCAACAGCAAGATCGTCGTCGTTGTAGTCCTTTTGTATGGCATTAATCTCAGATTTTAACTTGTTGTGTGGTGGGTATTCCCAAAATGTGATTATCTTACTTTTTAACCAAAATCTTCCAGCATATTTCAATTTTCTCCTATTTAGTTTTTTCATAGTATTAAAATCTACAATGTCAGCATGAGTCCCACCATCACCAACGAACATATATTCGTCTTTATATTTTCCAAAAGCAACTGCTTGTCCAACATAATGAGCTAATTCACGATCTCCAACCGTAACTGCATCTGGATTTTCAGCAAGAATTACTTCTCTTATATCATTGTGTAGATTGTTCAATTCTTTTCAGTCCAATTTTTTTCAGTCCAATTTTTTTGAGTTCTTCGTCACTGATCTCACTAATCTCAACATCACTGCTCATTATTAAATAGCGTCTTTTCTCATTTTCAAGATCGTCCAATCCCTTAATCAGTCTTTGCAACATACTATGGTCATCAATCCTGTTTTTGTCGACCTTAACCACCACAGTTCCTTCGCCAGTCAGTTGTTTTACGTGTCTTATCATATAATCTATTGGCATTTTGTCAATCAAAAAATCAGTGATTCTTTCACATTGATTTTGATTTAATCTAATGTTATAGATGTCTTTTGCATTTCCATGATTGGGTTCTCTGATTTTACATGTCAAGCTGGCAATAAACTCACTTGTCTCATCGTATTGATCACAGAATGTCATTTCGCATCTTGATTCTCTATTATCATTTATCTCAACTGACATAGTATTCCTCCAATTTCAAACCTTCTGATTCTGCTTTTCTACCAACTAACCATTTTGGGACCAAAATTGTTTTGTTTTTATAATCTACAACACATCTTGATTTTGGAAACCATGATTGTCTGTTATTACTAAACCTAATTAACCAAGCTTTATTAGACTCACGCGATAAAAACTCAAAATCCACTTTTTTTATTTCGTTTCCTTCACCAACATAATCATGTTCTTCAACATTGTCATATTTGTCTAAATCATCAACATGATCTCTAAACTCATAATTGTCACAAAGTCCTCGTTCTAATGCTTGATCTGCCATATCACCCATCATTTTTCTCCTAATTGTAAAAACACTTCCCCATTAATTGTATTATTTTCAACTTCAATTCTAATTACTCCTTTTTCGTATTCTCTAAACAAAACATTGTCTATCATTTGTGCGTCATTTTTTGGTTTTCCAAGATCCCAATCTGTCGGAGGATATTCTGGAAATGAACTTTGTCTGTCTCCATGCCATCCAACAGCAACATTATCAAACATCAAAGAAATCAAATCCAAATTGTCATGTTGAAATTTATCATCCAAAACAATAATGTGTCCTTCGTCTGAAAACCATCCATCAGACAATTGCCATAGATTTCCAGGATATTCCGGATTTAAAGCGTTAACGTATTCTGCATTTTCAGAACCGTAATGCCAGTGCGGGAAGCCCTCCAACCATACTCCGTTTACCTCTCCTGCCAATTCCGGATCTGTATAGGGCATTTCACCATTTGGAACCAACCAAAGCTCAGGAAGAGCCTCGTTTAACTCACGAGCCAACGAAACAAAAGCCTGCCTCAACAATTCCTGCTCATTCTGATCTTCACTATGACCAATTCCATTTTGGTCAAGATCCATTTCGCCATGTTGCATCGCAACATAAATTGCTTCTTGCCACTGTTTAAAGTCTGGAAATGGAACTGTCATGAAATCAATCATCAACCACATCGGCATATTATTTGGCCAATATTCATTTTTGAATTCTTTAACAATTGAAACAATTTCTTGTCTACATTCCGGAATTAAAAGATTCAAATTATGATTGTCTTTAAAAGATGAAGCAGTATCCTGTTCACTGGTGTTTGGATCTATGTCGTTTGTTCTTGCATAATACGGACTTAATCGCTTGGCCCATTGATAATGCCAATCGCTTGGATATATCCATCCTTTTTCTGGATTTGGAAGAATTTCGTGTAGTTCTAGTTGCTCGTCTGATGTCAACATCCATGGATATTCTGGTTCATTTTCCAAATTTCTTAACTCCATCAGCTTTATAACTGCAGCATCATAATTTTGCATTCCTTTTCTTTGATGATTGTTGATATGCATCGCTGGAATATACATACCAAGGTTGATATTTGGGTTTAAATAAATCAACGAATCTCTCACTGTATTTCTCTCTGGATAATTGAAAGATGAATTAAACCAACATCCTTCAGTGAACATTACCCAATCAAATTTAGCATATTCATGCAATGATTCGCTACGCTCTTCATTATCTGTCGACCACTGTGATGGAACCAATTTTGGCAAACTATCCCACTTATATGTTGCAGTGTTGAAAGTGTCAACTTCATTCCACCAACCAACCATTTTGATTGCAATTGGAAGACTAGCACCAAATATCGATAGCGCAACAATCAAAATTGTCAATTTCTTACTCATCTTCATTCTCCTTTTTTATTCATCTTCATGATCTATCTCAAATTCTTCTACAAACGTTTGCAAGCATTCTTGATCAACAAAAATAAATTTTAAAGTGGCTCAACATTGTCTTGTTGAATATGAATTGGTGATCCAGAAATTGTTTTTGCTTGTATTAAGTATCCATTTGATGCTGTTCCAGCGGAATTTATAACATACATATATTTTCCAACAAAATTCGTAAAAGCACCAAATCTAGAATTGATCTGAATCTCACTGTTTGACCAAGAATGAACAATTTGGATTTCGCGATGTGAACAATCATCGTAAGTAGCTTCATCACCAACTTCTACTCTTGAAAATGTATTGTCAACATAAATATCGCCATATCTTTGTGTTTCAATGTCGTTTTCGGCCCCATCACCAACATCATCGTGATAATAACGACCAAAACAAATCGCAGAAAATGAATCATCTCCAGAAACTGCCTTATAAAAGGACCATCCAGATATAGTATGAAGATCTAAACCATGTCTAATTTTCATCCATCCATCATCGCCATCAAGTGTTCCAGTATATATTTCGATTTGATAATTGTCCCATTCTTCATTTTTAAATGATTTTGAAACAATCCTCAATGAAGATCCCGTTGTTCCTTGTGACCAATATTCCTGATATCTTGCCCATCCATGACTTGGATATACTTGATCATCAGAACCAGTCGAACAAACATAATTAAGTGATGGAGCTGTCATGGTCCCACCAACAGACGATGCATTTATGTTAAAAAACTTTGTCTGATTATTGGCATGAGCATCTGGCTGCTTACTAATATGTTGTAATTTTGCCCAAAAATTCAAATAAATAAAACGTGATCTAAAATTTAAATCTTCTTTATATATCAAATCATTGTGTGAACCAGCCAAAACAATTTTGGCATATGTGTGATCTGCATATCTTCCATCTCCACTGGAATACATTGGCAAGCTTGAAGCCTCATTCAAACTATAAACTTGCCATGCGCCACTGCCACTTTCAACAAGTGTTCCAGCAGGAAATCCACTAAAATTGTCCCACATCAATGGTGCTGCAGTTTCTTTTCCTTTAAAAATAGTTCCATCAATAGTCATCGATCCTTCTGCTGTTGCTGATCCTGCTATTCCAGTTATTGCTAATGCCATCTCAATTCCATCCTTTTATATAGCGAGTGGAGCCAACGACTCAAGATGGCTCCACTCTTGGGGGAAACTAATGCTATGAAAATCACCATCAACCTTAAATAAACTCAAGTTTTTGGTCGGCCCATCATTGCCTTTGTATGTGTTTTGCCACCTATTTTTCTAGAATATGTCCCATCATTGTTCCATTTTATATCTTTTCCAGCCAACACAGAACGAACAACTCTTTCATCATCAATAATGTTGATTCCTGCAGACTTCAAAATATCAAATATCCTACCACTAACTTCAACATAGTATCCATTCTTTTTCAATAGGTCTATTTTGCGTTTTATTACTGAAGATTTTGCTGCTTTTGATCCATCGTGTCCAAGTCCAACAAATTTTGTTCCTGCTTTTTTCTTCTTCGCAATGTTGACAGCATCAATGTCCGGATCATCATCCAAATTGATCAATTCCCAAGCTTGAGCATCTGCAGTCGAAATGTCTGATGCACTTTTATGGTTTGGGTGTCCACCAATATCCTTATATGCATTTTGGATCAAAGCTAACACTTCATCTTTATACTTTTGTAAAACAGAGCCTTTCACTTTTTTCCATTTGCCAAACCCAATATCTGGATTTGTCTCTTCAATTATCTGTTGTCTAATTTGTGCTCTGAGATTTTTCATTATGACCAGCTTGATACATCTTCATAGAAATCTTTAGTCGAGATCTTTAATCGCTTCAACAGTTTCTTAAATTGTGGCTCTTCAATGATGTCTTTCAGATCAGCATCAGTTATATCAACATTTCCCGGAAAATGTTGATTAAATCGATCGGCCAAGAAATCATATGCAATCGCATAACTTGCTTCTTCTTGGTCATCCGAATCTTCAAAATCTTCAGCATTGATTCTTAGGATTCGTTGTATGTATTCAGAGTCAATTCCCTTTTTCCATTGTGAATTGGCTTCTTTCAACAGCTCTTCGCGAATTATCTTTCTTGCCTTTTTCATTTTAAATGTCCTCCAAAACATCAATTAAATTATCAACGCTTTTTTCAATTGTCCTCATGGCCTTCAAAAATTTTGTTGGAATTTTTCTCTCTCCAGATTTTTGAAAAGCCATTTCAATTTCGCCAAATTTATCGCCAACATCATCTTTCAATTCATATATTAAAGATTCAATAGCATCAAAAATGGCAACACTATCTGGAACTTCTTTCAACAGCTCTTCGCGAATTATCTTTCTTGCCTTGTTCATTTTATCTCCAAATTCACTTGTTTTGGCAAATCTTCACCTTTATTCAACGCTGCCAATGAAAACCAATATTGTAGCATGATTTCCATGTTAGATGCAGAAAGAGACTCATACTTCTTTGATTTTGCTCTTTTCATCAAATCTTGGAGCTTACGATTCAATTCAGACTCAAGCTGATCTGCACGCATTTTACCAACACCCGGAACAAGAATCAGGTTCTCATCTCGTTCTAGTTGCACTTCTTCTTTGATGATTTGTCTAACCTTTTTCATTACATGTCCTTAAATTTCTTTATGACGAATTTTAATTTTGCAACTAGAGTTGAAAACTGTTGCAATTCGTCTGTACCCCTAAATATATTAAGTGATTTTTTGGTTCCTTCCAATTCCCTCATCAAATTATCTAATCGTTTTGATACAAAAGCATTTTTTGACAATTCGCTCTGCTGAGAAACTTCTTCTTCAATTATCTTATTGACATCCATTGCAACTCCAAACTAAAGAATTTGAATGATTAAATAATCATACACTGAATATCATGCCATTCCAAATTGCTGTCTTATTAGTGATATTTACCAAATTCTGGACAATAAACTATCATGGTTCCTCCTGAAAAACTTAATTTTTCAAAGAACCATTATTTTTTAAATACTTCTATCTGTTATTTGAACTCTTCATCATTCAATAACCTCAATCTTTCCACAGTCAGAACATTTCACCACAATCAAACTTCCATATGTTTGTATTGTGTTTTCGTGTTTGCTACAGTTCTCACATGTGAACAGATTTTTAACATAAGAACTAATGACTTCTTGCATAATAGCACTATCGACTTCAAGAGCAATACTTTGTATGAATGGTTTTTTGTGAAAATTTTCAGAAAGTGTATAGGTAATTCTCATCGATTCCTGTTTTGGTTTATATCCTTTTTGTTTGTCAAGTTTTATCCAATTTTTGCAATCGCGTATTAAGTTGTCTATTCCAAACTTCTCTGCAGTAGCCAATACTGATTCAAGATTTTTACGAACATATGTTGAATCGTATTCAACCACACTGCAGTTAGAACAGCATCTTATTTTTCCACCATGAAGTGTACACCACGAATGATCACATTTTGGATTCATAATTATTCTCCAATCTTTCCATCTTTTTGCGTATGCTGGTCTTTAGTTTTGGCTTCTTTTTTGGTTTTGGAGAATTTTTCTTCTCCTCTTTCCTTCTGAAATAAAGCTCCATCCTTTTATCAGAAATACATTTTTTGCAGATATTCCGCTTTCCATCTGTCAGTCTAGTATCTGGAGAAAACATCTCCATTATTCGTTCTTTACCACATTCTTTGCAGTATTTGTGTGTCTTTGTAAAATCAATCATCTTTTTCTTTCAAAATTTCTGCAAGTTCACATCTGACACCAAGTTTCGATTCTGCATCAGTCAAAACGTACGTTATATCATTGCTAAGATATTCAAGAATTCCTGTGCTTGGATGATCAACAAAAAATCTCAATTCAAGCATCCAAGCAATCAATTTGCGATGATCATCGGTTTTAACAATTTTGCTCTTTAAAACCGAAATCATCTCTTCTATCTGTTTTCTGCTTTTTTTTATTATCATTTATCATTCATCCTCTTCAAGACCAAGTGATTTCAGTCTAAAAATCAACAATGAAGCAATAAACTTATCATGACCAGTATATTGGCCTTCATTTTCTACAAACCTATACCAACTCAAGAATGTTTTTACCATGCTGCTTGTTGTTGGAACCAACATGGATTCCACTTCATTCTTATAATAGTCATATCCGATAGTATCACAAATGGCGCGAAGATTTCCAATATTAAACGATTGCCCATGCAATTCAACTGGTTCATCATGAAATCTATCAAGCCAGTTGTCAAATTCAACATATTCAAACATCTCAAACTTATCAAGCACATTACGCGCTTCAATGAATTTAGCTTCCATCTTTTCAAAATCATGTTGTGCCATATAATTCAATGCAGATACTGCCAACATCGAAACTTTTCTGTATTTGTTCACGTGGTCGTTCATTTCACTCACCTTTGTTCAATAATCCTATTGCCACAGTAAGGACAAAATTCAAATCCTTCTTTTTTTGCATCATTGGAGCATGGTCTGTGATTGCAGCCTATTTCATATGCCGCTCCATAAGAATGATAAGTCCAATAACAAACTCTTGGAATGTTGTCTTGCTTATATTGTTCCCAAAATTCTTCAAATTCAAGTTGCCTATTTGACAAATTATCTAAATGTTTTTTTGCTAATGGTTGTCCATGTCTGTGTTTGCACGTCACAGCATTGACTTTATTCAATAAACTTTCGACTTTACGCCATAATTCCACAATCATACCTCACTAACGTGTAACACTAACTAGTGCTTTTGGATGAACCTTGCAAGCAGCAGCATACTCTTCAACGAATTTTACAAATCCTTCATATTCTCCCCATCCATTTTCAGAATTGAAGGATTTGTAAAATTCCGGATCTTGTTTTAATTTTTGTAGTCCAGATTCCAAAATATCAGCAAGATCACCAGCAAACTCAATTCCACATTCATCTGGTCGCCAAATCTGATGATAAAATCCAACAGCAGTTGCCATTTTGTTCAAGTTGTGGGTTATGTTGGACGAATAAATAGAAAATTCAGTCAAATGTTCGCCACCAGTATCGGCCAAAACAGAAAGTCTAACATCCAAGCTCATTTGTTCGTCCTTTGTTTTGTCACCAAAATACCCAACTGACGGATAAATAATCTCCATCACTAGCTCCTTCTAATTTTCCATTGTCGATCCATGACCAACAACTACAATCTGCCTCAATTCAGCTAACATCATGAGAAAATCAAGTGTAACCTCAACATCCTTTGACCAGACATTTATCACTCTCTTGATTCATCATATTCCGCATCCTTCCAAATTGTGCCATCGTCACACTTGCTGCATTCTTTATAATTAGGATAACATTCGCACAAATCAACAAAATATGCAGTTCGTTTAATCACAACATGCAACCCACAAGCATCACAATGCAAATAACCATCTCCATCAAAACTTCCAACTTCATCAAAAAGATGCATCTGTCTTTTGCACATGAACTTTTTCCACAGCTTGAGAATCCAATCTTTACAAAGAAACGATGGATAAGTCATGCCAATCCAGTTGTTATTCGTTTTCATTTTTGCTAAACCTTTCAGTGTCCCAAAAATAACCAAGAATTTCAGGATCATCATCAAGACGACTGGATTTTTGAATTTTAAATCCAACATAATTTTTGTGAAATTTCTTCATTTTGTGAAATCTTTTCATGGCATCTTTATGCATGGTTTCAATTGTGTTTCGCCCATCAAGAATATAAACTCCATCAGAACCCAATGCTGCTTGAAGCTTTCCATTCTCATTCAGCTCAAGAAATTGTGTGTATATCATCCTATTTCTCCTCCTTGTGAAACCATTCCCAAAACATGAACTCAATTTCACTGCCTTTTTCAATCGACAGGAAAAATGGATCGAGTCGACTACCACGAATTTCGTTCGCTCTTTCTGGATGTAGTGTATGTAGAGCATTAAACAATGCTTGACCATATCGAAGCTGCGGATTCTCACGCAATAACTCTGCAGTTAGTTTGACTATCGGACTGCTATTGACTGCCATCGTCATTCATCCTTGTTAAACAATCACTGGTCCCAAAGGCAAGTCTTCTCCATCCATACCACCAAGTTCTTTAACCAAAACCTCAATATGGTCCTGCAATGCCTTTGCATAGTTGCGATAAACACCACTCTTGAATTGCTCATGCTCATTCAGATACATCTTCAACATTTTGTGATCGCCAGTATTTTTCATTTGGATAAAATGTGAAAGGCGATCGGCCAATTTGACAATAAAGACATCGGCAAACCCATCTGCAGGAAGATAAGCCAAACGAGCATAAAACGCTGCTTTTCGATGTTTTCGTGATGAACCTTCAGGATCTGACACAAGAGCGACTTTCATTGCTATTCCTGCACCAAACACTTCTTGGATCTCGCCCAATTCAACGTCAGTGTCTTCAAGTACATCGTGGAGCAAACCGACAATCTGTGCCGACTGTCCGTAGTCCTCAACAATTGCACGAACAGACTCAAGATGAAAAAAATATGGATGAATTCCATACATCTGGTCGCTATGAGCATCCTTTGCAAAATCTCGCGCCTGTTGTATCATCGACATTTTGTACGTCCTTGATTGAAAGCCTTTATCAACTCAAAATCCTATTTTAACATGTCTTATGTTGTGAATGAAAGTTTCTTTTATTCTGGTGGTGGATAATAATTTGGGAACTCATCTGCTCGATCATCCCACAAATCCTCAGAAAACAATTCTCTCAAGTTCTTTTCTTTGATCTGGCCAGCAAATAAAGCGATGTTATTGGCAGTTTCTCGATCAACAAATTCTCCATAGCTGGTGAGAAATCCCTGCTCAACTCTGTCTTTTGGCTTTCCTCCCAATTCATCATTCATGAACCATAGACAATTATTGTGTCTATTTGGTCTATCCAGAGCAAAAATTTTGCCGTTACATCGAACAGCACAGCATTCAATTCCTATTTTTTCATTCATAGTTCCCATACCACCTTAATGTTTCTATTTCCAAAACAATTTTCTTCAGCTATTATTTGTTCAAATGCCATATCAGTATTATCAAAAATCAAATCGATTTTGGACCAAGAATTCCACCATCGACGACGATAATAAATCTCATATTTTCCTTTTTTAGTTTTCGTAATTTTATAGTTCATCATCTTCAAATTCCTTTCTTTCTTCTGGCGAATCAATTGTCATGGTATAACCGCAACATTCTGGCCAACCACTTGCCAAACATTGTGCGCTATCAACCTGTTCAACGTGACCACAAATTATACACCACACCTTTCCTCTTTTCATCTGAGGAATATCATCCACAATATTTTGATGAAAGTTGGTTGCTTTCAAAATGAAATCTTTCGCATCAGACATTTTCGACCTTTCGCATGAAATAAGCTGCAGTTGATCCCGAAATCAATGCGCCAACCCAATATTCCCATCCAACCAACAACGATCCACCCTGTTCAACCTTAATAATTCTGTTGGTGCCAAGTATCATCATCAGTGACATTGTTGCAAATGAAATCGTCACAATTAACATATACACATTCTGTCTCATCTTCAATCTCCTATACAAAAGTATCTTTAACCAACTGTTGCGCACGCTGCCTTACTATCATGTCTCCATCGTCGAAACTTCGTCGTTTATATTCAATCATGAAATCTTCAATGCTTATATCTGGAACACGTTGTAAAAGTTCATCAAAACATTCATCACAAATATATCCGTGTCTGTTTGAGCAACGATCACACATAATGTTATCACAACCAATCCTGCAGCACGCCATGACACCCATCACTGAACCTCCTCATATGAAGCATATCGTTTCTTTGAAGTGACAATGAAATAACGATGATCAAACATGCTGCCATTTACCATCAGTGTGTCAATCTTGATTCCATTTTCTCGCAATTCCTTAATATCGTTTCCTGGATATTTGACTCCCATATTCTCCAGCCTTGCAACTGAAATCCCATGTTTTCGATTCCGATAAAGAATATCAACCAAGTTTTCTAGTCCCATGATCCTTGCTGGCATTGTTCAACTCTCTTTCATTTCGTGAATGCATTCACATTTCATTAAATTGACAAGTGCGGTTGGCCAATCGTTGTTGAATGTGATTCTTGCCCATGGCACTTTTGCCATATGACTATCAACCATTTCAACCGTAATGCTTTCTGTAGGACCAGCACCAACAACCCATCCATCTTCGTCGTTGGTATACACTGCTTGCAACTTTTTGCCGTCATAGAACATTGGCATTATTCATCCTCGCTTGTTTTAACCCAACGACGACCATTATACAATCGAACTGATCTTGCGATTCGCTCTCTGTGCGCGTCTGCGAATGCCTGTGAAGTCAATGTGACCCAATGGCATTTGCCTGATTTAATATCTCTATGCACAATCCGACCATGATCAATATATTTTTCTTCTTTCCACCAATCCAAAATTTCGAATTCTTCAACATTAACATGTTGTGGATTGAATGATCCTCCATGGTCGACCATCGCAGTTTCAATAAAGAGCAATAGACTCAATTCTGTTTTCGTCGTTGGAGTTTCCATTACAGCAATCCTTCCTCTTCCAAATCACGCCAGTGATTCAAAATGGCTTTTCCGTACATGGATGTCGGCATATCTCTCACAAACATCCTGACAATTTCACCCAAACGTGGATGAACATCAAGTTTTCCCGCAATGTCCGAACTTGAACTCAAAGTGAGCACTTGGTGGTAAAGATCGTCAAACTTGATCGAATTCTCTGTTGTTGGCACGTGTGGATTTTTCATTCTTCAATCTCCTCCGGGTGATCTTGATCTGGGCCATTGTAGTATGGATTCTTGTAACACACATCGCGATGTGAAACCAACCACTGGGAATCTTTGTTGTGAGAGCCAAGTTCCATGATGAAGTAGCGTTCGTCTTGGGCGATCAATTCAGATTGGGTCATTGC
>Ga0233412_10000875_pt1 | contig 16620 bp, 6 predicted proteins | sample Na_anoxic_4_MG_FD_180667 | JGI IMG/M metagenome (GOLD analysis project Ga0233412, IMG submission 180667) | Seawater microbial communities from Saanich Inlet, British Columbia, Canada - Na_anoxic_4_MG | ecosystem: Environmental > Aquatic > Marine > Inlet | place: Canada: British Columbia...
CCGCGGCCGCCGTCGTGGCCGCCGCCAACGCGCCCGCGTAGGCCTGCGCATGGTCCGTCGTCGCCTGCTCCGCGGCGGCCGCGGAGGCCTGCGCCTGCAAAGCAGCCGCAGCCGCCGCCACCTGTCCAGCGGTCACGTCCGCCGCGGCGGTCGTGGCGGCTTCGACGTCCGCCTGCGTCGTCCCCGACGCCACGACCGCCGCGACATTGGCGTACGCCGCCGCCGCGTCATCCGCTCCCGTCCGCGCCGCGGCCGCGCTGGCTTCCGCTTCCGTAGCCGCCAGCGCCGCCGCCACCGCATAGACACCGCCCTCACTCTGCAGAGCGTCGGACTTCGCCCGTGCCGCGGCCGCGCTGGCTTCCGCTTCGGCCGCGCTGGCCTCCGCGGCTCCCGCCGCCAGCGTTGCGGCGGCCCCGAGGATTGTCAGCTGTGTGTATATGTCGCTCGGTGCCGCCGCGGCGGCCTGATCCTTTCTGGCGGACGCAGTCGTCGCCTTAGCGGCCGCCGTAGAGGCGCCCGCCGCTGCCGCCGCCAGTTGACTGGCCGCGCTGGTCCCCGCCGTCACCGCATCCTGGAGGGTGTGCGCCGTCGTCGCCGCCGCCGCCGCCGCTGCTGCCGCCTGCGCCGCACCCCGTGCGTCAGTCGCCGCGTCCTCCGCATCCTGCGACGCCTGGCTCGCCCAGTACGCCGCATCCTGCGCGGTCGCCGCGTCGGGATGCCCGGCGTCGTCCGCCGCCTGCGCGAACAGTGCCGCTGAAGCGGCCGATTCCTGCGCAGCGATCGCGTCGGCTGTCGCGTGCTCTGCTTCCGCCTGCGCAGCGGCAGCGGCGGCTGCTGCCGGCGCAGCGATCGCGGCAATTGCCGCCTGCTCTCCGGCCGCCTGCGCGGCGACCGCTTCGCCACTACGCGTCTCTGCCACAGTCGCTTCTGCCTCGGCCGCCGAGCGCGCAGCGGCCGCGGAGGAGGCCGCCTGCTGTGCCGCCACCGCGTCCGCCGGCACGCTAGCGGCCGCCGTCTCTGCGTCGCTCGCCTTCTGATTCGCTGCCGCGGCCTGGGCAGCGGCCACTGAGGCCGCTGCCTGGGCCGCGGCCTCCGCTTGCTCCGCGGTCGCCTGTTCACTGGCAGCCGCCGTCGAATCGGCTCCTAAGTCGATCGCCGCCTGCGTAGCCACCGCCGCAGCGTCCTTGGCGACGGTCGCCTTCTGTGCCTCGGTCGACGCTTTGGTCGCGGCCGCCTGCGCAGCGTCTGCGTCAGCCCGGGCCGCGTCGGCCGCCACCTGGGCCACGGTCGTCCGTGTGACCTGCTCTTTCGTCGTTGCGTCAGCCCGGGCTGCCTCGGTTGCCGCCAGTTCTGTGGCTGCAGTGACCGCCGCCGCCGCCGCCTCCGCCGCAAGCACCGTCGCCTGGGCAGCGTCCCCCGTGCCCGCCGCTGATGTGCTCGCTGTTTCCGCCGCTGTCGCCGCGTCCTCTGCAGCGCCCGCGTCAGCCCTTGCTCGGGTCGCAAGTATTCTGGCTTCATCTGCAGCAACACCGGCCTCGTATGAAGATGCGGCCGTAGCTACCGCCTCCGCGGCGCTCGCCGCCTGCTCCGCCGCTGTCGCCGCGTCCTCTGCAGCGTCCGCGTCAGCCCTCGCGTTGGCCGCAGATAGGGCGGCGGCAGTCTGCGCAGCCGCCAACTCCGCCGCCGCCACTGCACTTTCCTGCGCCACCCTCGCTTTCTCCGCCTCGCTGGTGACCGTGGCTAGCGCGGCCTCGGCTGTCTGCCGCTGTGTCACCGCCGCCTGCGCCGCTGCCTCCGCCGCCGAGCTGCTTGTCGCCGCCAGTGCAGCGGCCGCGTCTGCCTGAGCTGCCACCAGGGCCGTGGAGGCCTGCGCAGCTGCCGCCTCCGCCGCCAGAGCCGCCGCTTCCGCGGCCGTCGCGTCCTGGCTGGCCCCCAAAGCCGCCGCCGCGTCCGCGTGGGCTCGCGCAGTGAGCGCATCGGCTGCCGCCTGTCCCGACGCTGTCTCCGCGGCGAGCAAGGCAGCGTTCGCCGCCGTCTGGGCCGCAGCAATTGCCGCTGCCTCTGCCGCTGCCGCCGCCTGCGCCTGCGCCGCCGCCTGCGCCGCCGCCGCCGCGGCCGCGGCCGCGGTGGCTTCTGCCAGCGCAACGTCCTTGTCGGCGACAGCCTGCGTGGCCGCTGCCTGCGCCACCGCCGCCTGCGCGGCCGCATCCGCAACCGCCGCGTCCACTGCACCTTGGTTCGGTGGCGTCTCCGCTGCGGCCTGCGTGGCCGTCGCCACAGCCGCCATTGCCGCGGCCAGCGCGCCCTCGGCCGTCTGCAGATCGGCCGCCGCAGCATCGCGCGCATCCGCCGCTGCCGCAGCTGCTGCCGAAGCGCTGGCTGTCCCCGCAGTCGCCGCATCCGCAACCGCCGCGGCCACTGCCACCTGCGCAACCGCCACGGCGGCTGCCGCATCGTCTGCCGCCGTCTGCGCAATCTGCTCCTGTACTTCCGCCAAGGCCACCCCGGCAGCGGCAGCCGCCGCAGCAGCGGCCGCAGCTGCAGCCGCCTCCTGGGCAAGGGCGGCCGCTGCTGCAGCCGCCTCCTGGGCAAGGGCGGTTGCCTCCGAGTCCGCGACCGCGCCCGCCGCTGTCTGCGCGGTGGCCTTGGCGGTGGCCGCCACACCCGCCGCTGCCCCCGCCGCCGCGGCCGCCGCCTCCAAGGCGACAATTGCGTCGTCAGCGAGCCAACTCCACTTCACAACTTTCTCTATCTCCGTCTCTGCCTTGGCCAGCTCCCCCTGCGCTGTGGCTAACGCCGCCTCCGCCTCGTTCCGCGCCGTCACCGCTTCTGCGACCGCCGCCTCCGCGACCGACTTTGCCGCCCCTGTGAAGGCCGCAGCTTCCGCCGTCGCCTCATCCACCGCGTCCGCTGCCGCTTCCACTGCCGCAGCAGCGGCTGCCACGGCGGCCTCGGTGGCGGCCATATGTGTCTCTGCCACCGCCGTTCGGGTCAGCGCAGAGGTAACTACCGAATGCAAGGAGAGGGCTTGTATGGCCCCGTTGCTCAGGCCTGCTACCTCAGCAGCAAGCTGTTCCGCAGTCGTTCGAGCCTGCGCTGCATCGGCCACTGCAGCCTCAATCCCCGCGACGTCGGTGGCGCCCGAGGCTGCTGCCAGCGCGGCCTCTGCCGCTGCCACGGCCGCTTCCAGCGCCGGGATCTTCTCGTTCCCGATGAGGCGCACCTTGGCCTCATTCGGGTATATCACGTGTTCTTGCTGATAGTCTGTAAAGGCTTCATATCCGGGCAGCGTGTCCCACACGTAGGCGGCCGCCGTCTGTGCGGCGCGGTGGTCTATCTTCGCGGCCGTTAGTGCCGCCTTCGCGGCGGCCACGTGTCCCGTCGCCTCCTCCATGGCCGCCTCTCTTGCCGCAGCTGCTGCCGCCGCCGCCGCCACCGCCGCCGCATGGTTAGCGGCAGCAGCTGCGGCCACCTGTGCGTCGGCCACCCTGGCTTCTGTCAGATCCTTGGCCACCGTGGCTTCCCCCCGCGCGGCGAGCGTCGCCAGGACCTGCTCCCACGCCTCAGCCAGCTGTCGATCTGTCGCAGTTCCTCCGTCTGCAAGGACGCGCAGTGCGGCAGCGTCAGCTGCTGCCGCCGCGGCGGCCGCTTCGGCCTCCACCGCAGCCGCCCCGGCCGCCACTGCCGCGGCGCGCGCGTCGAGCGCACTGGTCTCGCCAGCCGCGTCTCCTTCTGCCGTGTCGGCCAGAGCGGCCGCCGCCGCGGCTGCTGCAGTCGCCTCCGCCGCCGTCGCCTCCGCCGCCGTCGCCTCCGTTGCCGCCATCCCCGCGAACGCCTCGGCCGCCGCGACCCTCGCTTCGGAAGGGGCTTCTCCGCCGGCGGCAGCGGAGGCGGCAGCCGCTGCAATCGCGGTTGTGGCCGCTGCCGCAGCGGCTGCCGCTTCCGCCTCTGCATCCGCCCTGGCTGCCTCCGCATCCGCCTGGGCCGCCTCTGCCGCCGCCTGGGCCGGCCCCACTGTCTCGTAAACGCCTACCTCCGCGTCCGCCACTGCCGCAGCGGCGCGGGCCACAGCGGCAACCGCCTCTTCGTGGCCCCTGGCGGCCCGACCCGCCGCGAGATGTGCGTCCATGGCGGCACTGGGCGCGTACGCCGCATGCAGCCCAGCCTCGCGGGCCGATTCTCGCGCGGCGAGTTTGGCCACTCCCGCCATATACATCGCCTCTTCCGCAGCGCGCGCGGCTGTGATCGCTGCGACGCGGCCCACCTCCTCTCCCCGCGTGCGGGCACTCGGTATGTTCGGGGCAGCAGCAGCCCTCTCCGCCAAGGTAGCCGCCTCGGCCACCGCAGTGGCTACCGCCCCGGGCATCGCAGCGAGTGCGGCCTGCGCCGTCTCGTTGTTGGACACCGCCTCGGCCTTGGCCGCCTCCGCCCCTGCCAGTGCGGCCTGGGCCAGAGCCAATCCTTGCGCAGCCGCTGCCATGTCCCCCCCAAGCGCGGCCGCGCGCGCTCCTTCGGCGGCGGCCGTGGCCGCTGCAGCGTCCTCCTGTGCAGCGGCCGCCGCGTCCTCGGCCGCAGCGGCCGCGAACTGCACAGTGGCCGCGTAGAACGCAGCAACCGCCTGGGGTCTTCCTGCTGCCGCTGCGGCAAGCGCGGTGGCCGCCTCCCCGGCCGCCACGGTCGCCTCGCTTGCCGCGGTTGTCGCCTCGCCTGCCACCGGCGCCGCCGCGTCCGCGGCCGCGGCCGCCTGCGCGACGACCGCCGCCATCACCGATCCTGCCACCTGCGCCGCCGCCGCCGCCTGTGCTACCGCCGTCGCCATTGCCGCCGCCGCCGCGTCCCCGTCCTGCTCCGTGGCAGTTCCCCCGTCCGCAAGAAGGTGGATTTCGGCAGCGCTGGTGGCCGCTGCCTGCGCCGCTTGAGCCGCCTGGGCTGCCTGAGCCGTGCTCCCTTCCGCAGCGACCACCGCCGCAATGGCCGCCGCCCCCGCCGCCGCCGAGTCCGCCGCGTCCGCGAACGTCTCGATCGCCTCCGCCACAGCTACCTCTGTCCCGTCGGCAACCGCCAGGGCCACCTCATCGGCCGCCGCCTCTGCGTCCGCCTTGGCCGCCTCTGCCGTTGCCAGGGCCGTCTCCGCTTCCGCCTGGGCCGCCTCTGCGTTCGCCACTGCCGCCACCACGGCTTCCCCCGTCGCACCGTGCGCATTCGCCGCAGCCAGCGCCTCCCTGGCCGCTGCCGCCGCGGTCTGCGCCGCGGCGTAGCCGGCTTTCGCTCGGCCCAGCGCGAGCTGCGCGTTGACGGTAGCACTGGGCGCGGCCACCGCGTTCCGCACCGTCGCCGCTGCCGATACCCGCGCGGCTAGTTCGGCCGCTCCCGCCTCATACATCGCCTTTTCCGCAGCGGCGGCGGCCACGGCCGCGGCCACGTCATTGCCCGCGCTGGCCCACGCCGCCAGGCCTTCCGCCTGGGTTACTGCGGCGGCTACCGCGTTGGTCATCGCATCGAGTGCGGCCTGCGCCAAGCCCATGTGATGCTCGGCGTCTGACAGTGCGTTCTGGGCCGCCACAAGTCCCGCCTCGGCCGCCGCCGGACTCGCTGCGTTCGCGGCGGCGAGCGCCGCCGCCTGCGCCGCCGCCGCCGCGGCCTCCGATTCGGCAGCCTCAAATTGCACAGTGGCGGCGTGGAATGCGGCGACCGCCGCGGGTTTCCCTGCCGGCGCCTCGCCTGCTGCCAGCACCGCCGCGTCCGCCGCCGCCCTCGCCTCGCCCGCTACCAGCACCGCCGCGTCCGCTTCCGTCGTCGCCCCACTCGCCGCCGCCTCTATCTCTTCCGCCGCCGCCGCAGCGGCCTGCGCGGCTGCTACCGCCTCCGCTGCGGCGGCCTGCGCGGCCGCCTCCGCAGCGACAGCCTGCAGCTGAGCGACGACCACCTCGGCTTTCGCGCGTTCCAGCGCGGCACTCTCGCGCGCGGTCTCGGCGTCGGCCTGCGCTGCCGCGGCCGCCGAGGGGTCCGCTGCCGCCGCCGCCGCAGTGGACGCATAACCCGCCGCCGCGTCCGCCGCCGCCCGCGCCGCGGTCGCTTCCTCCGTAGTCGCATCCAAGTTCGCTTCGACGGCGTCCGCGGCGGTGGCAGCCGCCGCGGCGTCGGCGGCAGCCTCAGCCGCTATCGCCTCCACAGCCGCCACCGCGATCGCCTGCTCGGCCGCCTGTTCTGATGCAGCGGTGGGGGTGGACCAAGCCACTGCCCCCGCCAGCTGCTGCCCGCCATAGGACCCCGCCCCGTTGTTCGACACCAATTCCTGGTAGACGAGGTAATGGGGCCCGTTTTGCCAGTCCACGCTTTTATGCGGATACTGAGTGGACGACTGCGTGATCGTGAGCGCAAATGCACACCAACCGTACCCTGGCAATTGCCGTATCTCCAGGACGCAGCCCCTCGGGATCTCGTTGGAGACCTCGTTGTACACCGCTGCCGCCACGACCGCGGCCGTGGACGACGTGATCGACGCCAGCCCCTCTGCCTGCCTATATTGGCTCGTGTGTATCCCGAGCTGGCCGCATAGGGCGACGGATTCGGTGCTCGTACCTGGCTTGTACCACCAGGCCTGCTCGATCCACAGCAGCGTGTCGTTCGGCCACGGCGAGTTGTACTTCCACCCGAAAGACCTGCCTTCGACGAAAAACACTCTGTTACCCCCGCGCTCGGCCGCAGCAAGGTTAATCCGCGTCTCCCGGATCGTTGGCGCTGCGGCGACCACTGTGGACAGTCCCCCCTCCACGACCGCCAGTGTGGCCGCCAGCAACTCCTTGGCCGCGGCGGCCTGTGTCGCCGCGTTTTGCGCCGCGGCGAGCAGTGTATGTGCTTCCGCCACGGTCCCAACTGTCGCCGCCTCACCCACCGCCGCCACTGCCGCGGTCGCCGCCTGGGACGCGGCGAGCGCATTCGCTTCCACTTCGCGGCCCGCGAGCTCCATGTCGAGGAGGACCTGTGATATCGCAGCGGGAGGCGAACGGTCGTATTCGGGTTCCGTCGCAAGCCTCGCCTTCCCTTCCGCCGCGCTTGTCCTGGCCGCAAGCGTCTCCGCCAGACCCGCCGCAACAAGCGTGTCGGCCGCGTGTGCGAAGATCCTGGCCCGCGCGGCGGCTATCGCAGCGGCTACTACGTCAGCCCTTGCCGCCGTCGCGTACCCCCCGACCTGGTCGTGCGCGGCCTGTGCGCTAGAGGCGACGGGACCGGCGAGCAGCAAGGCCGCCGACGCCTCCAGCTCCGTAGCCTTGTTCCCCTCGGTCTCTGCCTCCGCGGAGGCCTGTTCGGCGGCGGCGGCAACATCTCCGATTTGGCCGGCAGCCGCTGCGGCCTCGGCGGCGCTCAGTGAGTTCTTCGCCGCAGCATGCACGGTGACCGACACATAGGCCTCAGCGGCGCGCTCCATCTCGGTGGCGGCGGTCGCAGCGGCTTCGCTGGCGGCGGTCGCAGCGGCGCCGGCGGCGGTGGCCAGCGCCGCCAGCGAGGGCCATGGGAGGACGGCGTGAGTGACGCCGCCGCTGGTATACGTCGGTGGCACACCCGTCCCCAACACGGCACCGGCGTAGAAGTCGTCACTGGCCTCCGTGAATCCGGGGTACATCAACGCATGGCCGCCTGAGCCAGACGCCGCGCCCACGTGGAGTTCCACGGCCCCGCGTTCCTCGACCGCGAACATACACCAGTGGCCGGCGACTTCCCGCATCTCCGCGACACACCCTGGCGGAACCGCGTTAGCAATCAGGTTCCACGCCAGTGGGGCATCGGCCATCGACGTCACGTCCGCCAGTCCCTGGAGATATTTATTCAGGTCAATCGGCAGTGCGGTGCTCGCATACGGCTCGCTGGCCGCGTCCGGGTGCTCAACTGCCGTCCACACCGCCTTCACTCTCGCGATGGACAGGCCCGCTGGATCGGCCCAATCGCCCATAAAAGACTTGCCTTCGACGATGTGCGCCGTGTCTGCCCGCGGCAACTGGGCGACGGCTTCCGCATCAGCATCGGCGGCTGCTTCGGCCTCGGCAGCAGCCTGGGCAGCAGCCACAATCGCGGTGGACAGCGCACCCGCCCCCGCCCTCGCACCTTGCAGGTGCGCTGCGGCGTTGGTTGCCGCCGCGGACGCTGTCACCGCGGACGCTCTGGCCTCCGCGGCGGCAGCGTCCACCAAGACCTTGCCCGCGATGGGACGAAAGTGGTTCGAACCCGCCTGGGCATTCGCGAGCGCGCCGGACACGGCGTCCGCCGCCGCCCTCGCGACGACGGCCTCCTCGGCTGCCCATTGTGCCGTCTGCGCCGCGGCGACGGCGCCGGAGCTGTCTGCCACCGCCGCGGCGGCCGCGTCCGCGGCCGCGTCCTCCGCATAGGTGGCCGCTTCCGCGGCCGCGGTCTCCGCAGCGACGGCGTGCGCTTGCGCGACGGCCTCCAAGGCTGTCAGCTCAGCCAGGGTCGTCGCCATCGCAGCGGAGGCTTCCGTCTCCGCCTGCTGCGCGGCCGCTGCGGCGGCCTCCGCCTGCGCCTGGCTGACCACCGCCGCGGCGGTGGCGGCGGCGGTCTGGGCCAGACCTCTGTTCGCCTCGGCCGCTGTCCACCCACTCTCCACGTCTGCTGCCGCCGCCGTATGCTCCGCCGCTGTCGCCAGAAGGTGACCTTGAATCCACGCATACTGCGTCTCCGCGAGGAGCGCCGCCTCCTCCGCGGCTGTTGCCGCGGTCTCGGCCTCAGCCGCCGCTACTATCGCGTCCTGCTCCGCGGCTAGCCCATGCGCCTCCGTGGCTGACGCCTGTGCGGCGTCCGCGTAGGTGCGGGCCTGGGTCGCCGCCGTCCGGGCCAGATTTCCCTTGCCGCCCGTATAAAGCCCGGCCATATAAACCGCCATTCCTTCCGCGTGCAGGAGCTCAATGTCCGCGAGGGCCTGTTCCGCGGTCGCAGCGGCATCCGCCGCGGCCGCCGCCGCGGTGGCCAGTGTGGCGGCCGACCGCGCGACTGCGGTCGCCGCACCCTCCGTTTGTGTCTGCGCATACTCCGCCTCCTGCGCCCGGGCCACGGAATACGCCGGGTATACGATTTGCATCGCCTCAGTTGCTTTCGGTTCCTGGTCCTGGGCGACCGTCGCTAGGGCCAGGGCCGCCGGCTTCCGTGCCTCCAGCGCCGCAATATTCCTGAAGTCGTCGTTTGCTTTGTTCCGTGCAGCGTCAGCCGCAGCTTCCGTCTCTGTGCGGCTGACCTCCGCGGCGGCATAGCTGGCCTCCGCCTCGGCCCACTTTTCCGCTACGTAGTCTGGTAGCGTTTGGCCTGCGCCGGGAGCGTAAGCGTTGGTCTCGGCATCCGCGTAGACGGCGGCAGAATCGGCCAGCGCCACCGTGTTTGCCGCCTCCACCCCCGCGGTACCGCGGTGCCCGCGGACCTGGACGAGAAGGGCGGCCATGTCGGCCCTCAGCTGCTCCACGGTGGACCGATCTGCAGGCGTCGCATCCATCGCAGCGGTGACGCCGGTGGACAGCTGCGGTGCCTGCGCCGCAAGCGCGTTTAGGGATGCAGTGGCAGCTATCGCCGCCGCCTCTGACACCAACGCCGCGTTGGCAATGCCGTCGTAATGATCGCCAGGCTGAGAGCCCATGTCTGTCGCGATGGTTCTTGCCCTGTCGGCCGCTGCCTCTGCGATGGCCACGTCGCCCTCCGCTGCCAGCCTCAGGGACTCTATTTCGGCTGCATCGGCTTCCGCGTCGGCCGCCGCCCGTGCCGCCTTAGTTGTGTTCTCGGCCTGTGCCGCCGCCTCCGCCTGCGTCGTCGCCGTGTCCCGCTCATCCTTCGCGGCGGCCGCGGCCGCCTCCGCCTTCGCCTGTTCCGCCTCCACATCCAGCGCCGACGCCTGTGCGGCCTCGACCGTGATGCCCGCGTTCAGTTTCATCAAGCTCTCCATTGCCCCCGCGTCGGTCGCCGTCGCCCGCGCCTGCGACGCAAACGACTGAGCCGCCGTGCCCGCCTCTTCGCTGGCGGTCGCATGATGGTCCGCCTGCGGGGCGGTGGTCCACGCCATGTTTTTGTATCGCCAGTGATCAACAGTCGCCAGAGAAGCGGCGACGGCTTCGGTTGCGGACGCTCTTGCCGCGATGCCCGCTTGCCACGCGTCCACCGCGTAGCTCTCGGCCAGCGTGGCGGCCGCATTGGTCGCCTGGAGTGCAGTGGCCGCTCTGGTTCTCGCGTCCGCGATGAGTCCCTCCTCCGCCGCGGCGTGCGCCGTGGCGGCCTCGTCCTGGCTGAATACCTTGTTTTGCCAAGAATTAACGTCCGGCTCAGCACCGGGCCGATGGACAGTAGATCCACACGCCCGGGGTTGGCGGAGAGCTCAATGGGGGCCAGAGGCACGTCGCTCACATCCAGGTGGTGGTGGGGAGAGGGGGTCCCCAAAGAAACCAGAAGGCTGTTCCCGCCCTGCACCGATGATATGCTCATCTTGGTCGCCACATTAGGGAACGTGTATACCTCGAGTCCTTCGAGCGAGGCAGGCTGGTGCGTGCCGTCTGTGCTGATATCGAGGACCAGCAGTCGTGCTGGCTCCGGGGCCGGCATCTTGACCACCGCATCGACGTTATACTGGAACGAGTAGACGTTGGGGAGGTCGTAGGGGTCGAGAAAAAAGAGCTCATTCGCCACGCCTCTCGACCCAATGGCTAGCCGTCGGCCGCCGTCGAGGAAGCACAGCGCGGCCCCGAATCCGACATTGCCGTCCCCCCAGATCACGTTGAAGTGATTGTAGCCGTATTGTTTATATACGTATGTTTGGGTGGCGGGGTCCCAACCTGCGGCGGTTAACCCGGGTCCCTGGGGCATCCCCTGGAAAACTGTGGTGATGCCCGTTTGGTCCGGCTTGCCGTCGGCAAAACCCAACCCGTAGATGGCGACGTGGCCCCAGCCGCCCGGGGTTAGCAAACGTTCACCAAGCGGGGGGACTCCGCGCCCCTGATTGAATGCGCGGGTCTCGTCCGGCATCATTCTCCCGACCGGCACCAGCGTGTTGGGGCAGCCCACGGCGAGGACAATCTCGCCGCTCTCTCTCTTTGCCATGGCGATGGCCGTGCCGTTCTGCGTGTCGTTCCCGAAACGTTGTTCGGGATATGCGCTCCGGACACCAACCGCGGGCCCGTCCGCGAGCACCTGCGCGGCCCCCAGGTGCGTGGCGTACGGATAAAACGCGCCAAGGGTCCCTATTTTGGGAGCGGCGACGCCGTGCGTCAGCGCGCTTGTGTTCTGTTTCAGGTAAACACACAACCGCTTGACAGTGCATGTTCCCTCTACGCCAGACCTGAACACGTCTCTTGGTGTGCTGTATGCTACCATGAACACGTCCATTTCGTCCTCCGGTCCTATCTGGGTAGCGGTGCTGTTCTGCGGGATCGCCGCCGCGTCAGCCGTCGTTGGCGCCACGCTCACGGCCGCGAGCGCAGTTCCCGCAAGTCCTTGTTCGCTGAACAAGCTCGGAGTGGCGCCGTCGCCGCCGGGGCGCTGGATGGGCTTGTCGACCGCCGACCCCTCTCCGTACGTCGCGTCGGCGCCCGGCGGGAGGCCTTCCGTCACCTCACAGAGAAAGTGCGCAGACGTTCCGTTGACCAGGAGGTAGGCAAAGACCAGACCTGCCTTGCGCTGGTGGCTCCTGAAAGCCCGAGCCCGAGCGCCGTCGGGATGGGTGCCAGGTCGTTGTACCCCGCACGCCTCCCACAGTTTGGTCCCCAGCCCGATAGACGGGTCGGCGCGGAGGTCGTCTGCGGTTACCCCTCCTGTATGTAAGCCCGCCCACCACACCTCCAGATTAAGCTTCTCCACGGGCGACAAGGGGTTCGACAGCACTCCCCCCATCGTCTCCGCCTCGGCCATTGCCGCCGCTTTGGCCTGCGCCATCAGGCCCGGCGCCGCAGCCTCCTCAGCGAGCACCTGGCCCTCCATACCAGACTCCTCTTCGGCGAGCTTGGACCGTAGGAGCTGGAAGCGGTCCCAGGCGGCCAGGTACTCTGCCCTGATCCGGATGTGGTTAATTGCCGATTCGTATCCGTCAGCCGCAGCCAGTTGCAACGCCTCCTCCTCGTCCTGAGCTTGCGGGTACGTGTCATAGATTGTGACCAGGACGGTGTATAGGGAGGACCAGCGGTCCGCGTGCCATTGACTATGGACTGTCAGCCGCTCCCACTCGTATTCTGCGTGATCCACCTCCTCCCGTCTGCGTGCCAGTTCCGCCACCGTCGGCATAAAGGCCAGAGGGTCCGCGGCGACTTCGTCCAAGTTTGCCGGCTCTCCCTTGATCATGGCAATAAACAAAGCCTTGGACACGGCCACGTTACTGAGGGTTTCGGGGTTGCGCCACCAAATTTCGGTCGGCAGCCCCGTGGCCGCCTCCAGGAATGCAACAGCAGTGGCGAGCCGGTTTGCCTCCTCCTCCGCCCCACCCGCGAGGCTCTGTACCCGCGCGACATTCAGGACGCCCACGTGAGCGTCGGCGTCCTCGCTTGTCCGGAAGTACTCGGCTTTGGCGGTGGGGTTCACCGTGAAGTAGCCAAGACCGTCGTGCACCGTCCCCCGCTCGACCACCCAGACGGCCGGAGCGTCGGCCCGGGGCGCGCCCACGAGCAACAGGCGATTGTTGCTGCTCGCGCTCTCGCACATGAATAGCACTTCGCCGAAGGATCCGTTCATGGACGGCGCCTCGGAGGCCAGCTGAGCCTCCTCGGCCTCACGGGCCTGCAGCTTGGCGCTGAACGCGCTGCCGGTATACGTACTCGTTGCGTCTGGATCGGGCGCAACCCACCCATCACGCAGGTTCATGCAGTGTGACTGATAGTCAATGACAGTGTGCTTGAGGGTCCCGTTTTCCAGTTTCGTGTCGAAACCAGGTATGCCGGCACCGTCGCGCAGCATGGCATGGTCGGCGAGAATGACTACCCCATCTTCTCTGGGGGAGCTACCGTTAATGGTGCTATAACGGCCTCCCGTGATCTGGTTCGACTCGTCGATCACGGACCTAGCCGTAGGCGCGCTGATAGCTACTGGCTTGTCGCCGCTTCCCGACGGCAGGGCGGCTAGCGCCGCCCCGAATCTGGTGTGTGGGTGCGCAGACGGCCCTTGCAGGACTGGCCACCGGGTGCCACCGAGGAACGAAGGCAGGTAGACCTGCTCGAAGCCGTAGTAGACGCCCCCAGTTGGCGACGGCTCGCCCGAGGGCCAGTGCCAGGGCACGCCGGCGTAGACAAAAGTGTTGCCAGCCGAGTCGTCGCCCACGGCACAGCTGGAGCCATAGCCGCTGTCGTTCGGCGCCTTGCTATGGCCGACGGTCCGCTTGAGAACGAGTGCGTCCGCAGCGTCAGACTGTGACATCCGTTATGTACTTGGCAGAGGAAAAAAAAATTAGCAAAAATAATGCAACTTAAATCCGACCAGTCGGCGGTTCGTCTCCCAGGGGCATTGTGTAGCATGAAGCAGGCTAGGGTATCTGGAATGTCCTAGATTCCCGCGTCCGGCGCTCTTCTAGCGGTATATAGAGAGAGAGAGAGAGGGGTTGCGCTGCGTTATGGTAATTAGACTAGAGGGAAGGAGAGGACTTATCACTGTTCAATTCTTCCCCCCAGCGAAACGTATCGTTCCGGACGCGCGAAGAACTTCACCCGGTCCTTCACAGGGATATACCCGTTTGGATACAGCCTGGCCAGGCTCTCTCCCGTAGCAAACTTCACTGTGATGGCAGGAAAGTCGACGTTGTCAACGACGATATAGGCCATATTCTTCACCTTGGAACGGAATTCCTCGGCGTCGAATTTGCGCCCCGTGCCGATCATGCTGGACGGCATGAACTTGCATCCACGCTTCGTGAAGGTCTTGGCGTCATAGAGTAGCGTCTGGCCGGCTTCTGTGGTGACGGAGAAGTCGTGATCCTTACAACCCCTGACGTGCGTTAGGGTGAAAGGCGCACCGGTATCCAGGTCTCGCCAGGTCTTTGCGGCTAGCCACGGCTCCACGAAGTGGGAGAACGCCCGCCCGTCTCGGTATACGTCCAATAGGGTCTCTCCAGAGAGACTGTCAAAACCTATGTTGCCGAGCTTGAACGTCTGGGTAGCGGCCAGCAGCGCACGACCTGCCATATGGGTGGGAAACGCTCGCGGGGCCCGTCTTATTCAATTTTGGAGACCAGGAAAAATGCACCTCAATTTTGTATATCTCTCTGCGTTATTCTCTCCATAACGCCTTTTCGAAAAAAAAGGTTTCAATTTTTTAGCGCACTGGAATCTCGAGGACTGACGAAGAAACCGGTGTCTCTGGAAAAAATTGAAACCTTTTTCGTCCTGCAGGACACCTACACCCAAACACTCAAATGTCAGTGCAAACCCGCAGCATGACCATCCGCATCTCCGTCCAGTCGTCGAGCGACGATGGCTGTCCCGACACCCCCCACGACCTCAGGGCCTTCAACGCCTACGCCGAGGAGCCTCCCCAGCGCTTCGAGTTCCAGTTGCCCTTCAAGAAGCGGCAGCGCTTCCTGCAGTGGGACGAGGACTCGGACGACGATTCCGCATTCATTCCCTCGGCTTCCGCAAGCGAAGCATCGAGCGATCTGGACTACGACCCCGAGCACTTCTGTCCCAGCTGGGTGAAGTGCTGCGAGGAGAACCTGGCCCGAGCACCGCCGCTCGCCTCCTCTCGCTGGACCCAGAACCTGTCAACCTGGCGAGGCGTCTTCACCCGTGCCACCTGGCGCGCCTACATCGGCGAGGTGTGTCAGTGTATTGAGGACGAAGGCGCCGACCAGTCTGTCCTCACAACCGAAGAATACGCTGCAGCCCTCGATTTCATGCACGGCCGCCTCTAAGCCCGCACAAAAACCACAAAGCCTCCTTGTATAAACCATAATCAATACAGTATATAAAAGAATTCCCTTTTTGTGTGTGAGTCCAAGTGCCTTGTTTTTTTCCCTTACCGATAACTGCTTTATGGACCAGATGCGGGGCAGGAGGCACCGGCCGGCAAACATCCGCCCACGAATGGACCGCCGGGTCCGGCCTCGTAGGGGATGGTGTCGGTGGCGCTAGCAACCACGGTATTATTGAAACTAGAAGTGGCGGCTTGACCAGTTGCCGGCATGATGTATATGGACTGGGGCTGGGATGGATTCGCAGTGCCGCACAGGATGGGCGCTCCGTCGGGCTGGTCGGTGAAGTACTTAAAGTTCTGGTATTTGTCCCACACTGCGTAAAGGCTCATCAGTAGACAGCCGGAGCCGTCGGGCGTTGCGCAACCCGTCTCCCCAGTGACATGTGCGACCATCAGCCAGTCCCCCGTGTCGATGGCGGGCGTTTTGAAGTAGGAATCGCAGCTCGGGTTCACCTCCGGCATAGTAACGGCCTGCTCCGCCGCCCCGTTCGCCAGCCGGTACTCACTTTTAAGAGGAGAAGCGGGACTGTTGCGGAACATTCCGGGCTGGTCGATGGTGACCGCGAATTTCGCCGGCAGGTCGGTGCCAGACGGCAGGCACGCATTGAGACCCCACTCGTTGTACCGGTTCACGATGGACGTCCCGGGCGCCGGGACGCCGAAGGCCGCCATCGTCAGCATGTTCGACGGCTTAACGCTCGCCCGGTGTTGTTTTGCATGCGATCTGCCCGCACCGGCGTCGTGGTTGTCCGTGGCATGGAGCCCCGCGGACGTGGAGTTCTTTCTGTTGGGGCACGGCCCAAGGCCGTCGGCGTTCGGTGCAAACTGCGTGTTCTTGACGTTGCCGACGCCGCCGAGCTGGTTCAGGCAAAACACCCTAAACCGGCCCGGCGCGTTGCCGCCGGCTTTGCTCCTGTAGACCTTGTAAGGTCGGCGTAGGCCCATAACGGGTGGCAAACCCTGGAGCTTGTTGCCGTATTGGACCTGATTGACGTTGGCGTTTCCGTAGATCTTTGTCGTAGACCCGGCCAAGCCGGCGCCCATCGTTCGCGGGTACCCCATTCTATACTATGGGAAGAAATAGTCCGCGACTTCTCGCTTAGCCGAGGTAGCTGGGATCGCCTTTGGCCGCGTTTCCCTCCTCCCAGAGCGCGTCCAGTTGCATCAGCAGATCGATGACCTCCTGATACGAGTAAGTGAGCTTTGTTTTGAACGCGAGCGACTGCCTGTCTCCGCTTGGCTTCAGGAAGCACGTGTCCTCCGCCCCGCGGGATACCTGCTCGAGTTTGACCCTGGGGCCTTCGACGGCGAGAGGCGGCAGCTTGACGTTCATGGGGTTTGGTCGGTTCATGTACACTAGGTTGCCTTTAAAATCTGGCGGGCGAGGCACCCTTAGCTTGACCGGCGGGCACGCACCGACCCTTTGCGCGAGACCCGTCGCACGCCCTTACGTGCGCTCTTGCGTGCGCTCTTGCGTGCGCTCCTACGTGCGCTCCTGCGCGCGCTCTTGCGGCCTTTCCTTCTCTGGCCGCGCCTCTTTGTGGCCCGCCGGCCTCCCTCCGCCGGGCTGTCCGGCTCGCCGGTCCGCCGTCTTTTGTCGTCGTGCCCGCCCGACGAAGATCCCTGAGAGGGTTCCGTTTCCTGGGATGCGCCCGGCTGGCTGGCGGACAGCGACTGGTTGGGGCTAGC
>Ga0233412_10000876_pt1 | contig 16619 bp, 21 predicted proteins | sample Na_anoxic_4_MG_FD_180667 | JGI IMG/M metagenome (GOLD analysis project Ga0233412, IMG submission 180667) | Seawater microbial communities from Saanich Inlet, British Columbia, Canada - Na_anoxic_4_MG | ecosystem: Environmental > Aquatic > Marine > Inlet | place: Canada: British Columbia...
ATTAGGGGTGTTTCAGACCAAGTACCACCAATGAGTTCAAGAAAAAAGATAGATTTAAAAGATTTTATAATAGAATTAGTAAAAGATAGTGATGAACACATGGAAGTCCTTCAAATGTTACTTAATCTTGATTTGTTTACACCATCAGATAAATATATACATGAAACGGGTAATAATGGTGAGGGGTTTACACCTGAAGAATATGACGACTTTGGTGTTACAAATTGGTTAGAGAACGATTGGCTAGAAGAGGGTAACTCTGTATGGAGTGATGAACCTTCTTTAGCTTATGGAGAAATTAACGAATTACTTAATCAAGTAAATGGGCACGAATGGGTACTAGAAGATTGGCATACAAACGATTATAATTTAGAATATGGAACTTATCAAGATAGATATATTTTCAAAAATAATTTTGATGGTAGCTATTTCGCTTTAGATTTCGATGGTAGTTCTTATGATGGTATAGGAGATAGTCGTGGTTATTTATACCAAGTCTTCCCTAAAAATGTTACCAAACTTGTCTACGAATCAAAACTAATTAAAAGAATCTTGCCAGAATCCAATGAGTTAGATTGGATTAAGGATATCGAAGGGTTTGATTTAGGCGACATTTTCAGTATTGATGATGTGTCGTTTGATGAGTATAATAAAGTAACCATAGACACCAATACTGAAAATTTGGGCACAAGAGGTGATAGGGTTATATATACTTTAGGTTATTACGAAGAGTGGACTGACTATGTTATGGATGGTAATGAAGATTGGTACTTACATGAACTAATATCTACCGGTGGTTATCCACCTTATTATGATGAAGATTATTTGGATTCTGACGAAATTAATTACCTTTTTTATTATAGATTTTCTGATACCTCGGTTAAATATTTTGGTGAGTTATTAGATAGGTTACATTCAATAGAAGGTGACACACCAACGTCTAAAGATTTAGAGGCTATGGTTACTAATGAGAGAATCAATGACCTAACATCAGGCAAAATATCCACAATAGGTAGTTACGATTTTGATGACATGGCTAGTGAGTCTTTGAGTATTATGGCTAAATACATATCAATCAATAGGTGGAGTAGTTTACGAACATATTATAACCAAATAACACAGGAAAATCAAGTTTGGGTGACTTACGTTAATAATTTAGAACAAATACAAGTCACATTACCGTTCCCATATAAAGGGTCGTATAATGTTAGTGAAATACTTAATGATAAACTAGAGTTCCTTTTTAATCATGATTGGTCTGATTCGTTTTACGGTGAATGGGGCCTTGATGGTAGTGATTCTGAGTTACAAGACGTATTTGATAAATATTTAGAATCATTAGAAGAATATATAACAGAGAATGAGGAATATAATTAAAAAAATATTAAAAGAAGAATCTAATGATTTTGAATGGGCTTCAGGTTTCGAGTGGTCTAAAGAGATGTTAGATAGTATGTTAACCGATTGTAAGACATTAATGGTTGCTAATTTTAATGTATCCCAAAATCAACCTTACCAATCAGCGGGAGGACCTTCAGTTATGTATTTAACTAGATGTAAAGATTGGTGGGATTACTTAACCCAATCACCTTTAGATGACAATGGTAGAGGTCCCGCAGAATGGTTTACCCCAGAATATTATGACCGAGGTCACTACGGTGTTATATGGAACCACTATTGGAGAATAAATAAAAAAACACCTACTCTAGAAATGTTAGATGATGAATATACATCAGCTATCACAACTGAGTGGGATTATGGTGTAGAACGACAATTAAATGGAACTAGCTCAAGTGAGGCGTGGTTTGCGGTTGACAAAAACAGTAAGCCAATATATGATTTAATACCACCTAATGTTCATAAGTACGCTAAAATATATGAAGAATATTTTTTTGGTGACAAAATAAACGAGTCAGAAGATGGTGATTGGGATTGGGCTAGAGAAATACTTGGAACTAAAGAATATAGGTACTTTGAAATTATAGCTTGTTATGGTGTAGAACCTGTAACTGAAGAATGTGTAGAAGCTCATTCACACTTCGTTAGGGTACCATTTGATGTTGTTGATGAGTTGTGGGATGGATACATTAATTATATGGGCGGTCCTGGTGATGAAGGTGAAGGTATAATTAACTATGTAATGGAAAACGGGTTAATATCATCACGAGAGTTAGAGGAAATTATTATGTTTGAGGGTGTTGTGGAAGTAGATGAAGACACCTTTGGTTACCCAGATATAAATGGTTAACAGAATTATATTCAAATAATAGGTGATTTTTATTTAAATTTTCCATATATTTGTAATATGAACACTTATACAGAAAATAATATAAATTTTAATATAGTAATGGTTTTGGGTGATACACATGGTAATAACATGAATATAGCTCCAATACTGTTACAAAAATACCGTTTAAATAATAACAAAGAAACTAAGTGTATATTACAGGTTGGTGATTTTGGTATGGGGTTCACTAAATTAAATGGTGAAAAAATTTACCTTAAACGACTTAATGATAGATTAAAAAAATATAACACATATTTGTATGTGATAAGAGGTAATCACGATGACCCCCAGTATTTTAACGATGAAGTTTTTAAAGAAAAGAACGGTATAAATAATTTTAGTAACATTAAATTATTAAAAGACCACACTTTACTGTCGTTAAAAATTAACGGTGATTTTAAAAAAGTTTATTGTATTGGTGGGGCTTATAGCATTGACCGTAGTGTACGGACACAAGGTGATTCTTATTGGTCAGATGAAAAATTTGTTTTACCATCGTTGGATGAAAGAAATAAAATTGGGGAAGTTGATGTAGTTATTACACACACACGACCAACAGGTGTTTGGCCTTTGGAGAAATTAGCGATACAACATTGGATTATAAAAGATAGTCAGTTATATTATGATTTAGATTGGGAATCAGATGATATGAAAACACTTTTTGATACATTAAAAAGTAATAACACATCGTTTAAACATTTTTATGGTCATTTTCATAGCAGTAAGGTTGAGTATTTGGGTGAATTTAAACACCAATGTCTTGGTATAGATGAGCTAGTTGAAGTACAATTTGATATTTAAAAATTTATTAATACAGATAGAAATCTATAGACCCCAAAACCCTCATAGAAATATGGGGGTTTTTACTTATAAAGGATATTTATTAATATGAATATTAAAAGAATCATAAATGAAGAAATGATACAACCAAAATCAGTGCCAACATCACACCATTTATCAGAATCTAAAAATATTAATGAAAATGAATGGGACTGGGCTATAAACTCTAAACCCAAATGGAGTACTTACTATACTAGTTTAATTAATGAGATTAAAAAATTACCTAACAATTTAGAAGATGTAACATTAAAAATGTTAGAACCTATATGGATGAGACTCTCTACCACAAATAAGTTGTTAAAAAAGGGTGTTGGGACACAAGAAATAGATACTGATTTAGCGATTGAATATATAGTTGATGACCCATGGCCCAATAAGAAAGTTTTATTACCAGATAATGATACTATAGACATTATTGAGAATTTATTTATTAGATTAATGAGGGTAGTTGAAGGCGGTACAGAAAACTCTAATGGTGTTAGGTTTAACGATGTATATATGGCAAGTCAACAATCAATCTATACATCAAAAAAGTTGACTCTGATTACTTACATAAATGGCCTTATCTCACAATTAACACTTATAAATGAATCTGAAGATGACTTCGATTGGGTTAAAGAAACTAACCCAATACAGTGTAAAGACTTAAAAGGTTATTACTTTTACTATGGTACCGACCCTAGAAAATTTATTATAAACGATATTTCCATAAAAAACCCAAGAGGCTACGGCAGAGGTGATGAATTAAAAGTCCATTATAAATGGTACGACCAACATAGTAATAAGGATGATTGGGGCCAATTTAAATGTGATACTTTTATTCATAGGGTTAAATTAGGTAGTTATAATTTGTATGATACTGACGATAAAGAAGTTAACCAAAGAGATTTAGCTTATACTGATAACACTTTCGATGATGATGTAAGAAAAGAAATTTGGGAACAAGGTGAACTTGATTGGGTTAAAGAGACCCCATTAGTGACTATTGGCGGTAAAAACGGTTACCCAAAAGAAAGTGTTCCTTTAGGTACTAAAGTTATTTCTAGAGTTGGTGAAGTGTTTACCATAGAAGATATTACTGGTGGTCACATGGATTTTCAACATGTATGGGGAAGAGAAATAAGTCCGGCATGGGTTGGCCCTAAAAATGATGATGACAATAAAAATTGGCACAACACTTTATGGTTACGAAGAGCAACACCTAAAGATTTAAATGAATCTGATGACCTACAATGGATAAAAGATATTGAGGCCAAATTGGTTAAGGGTATGTTCTTATGTAATAGACATGGAAATAATTGGGAGATAGCCGGCATTGATGATAGGAATTGGGGAAGAAAGATTATTAGGTTTTATAATGACCCATTCAATAAAAAAGTAATCACAAGGAGATACGAAGAAATCATAGAAGACATAGAAGATGGTCGTTTAACTATATGTAAACCACGTAAATCAGTTACCGAATCTGATGACTTCGATTGGGCTAAAGATACAAAACCTAGTAGGAAAGATAAATTAGATTTCTCCAAAGAAAGATATAAAACTACTAAAAATTATGATGGTGTGAATATAGGTGATAAATTTAGGCCACCTGGAAGTCATAATATATGGACAGTTGTTGATAAAGTTTTACGTAAAACCCGTTGGGTTAGTGATTTTTATTTTGTTACTAAGCCGAAAGGCGACTCAATTGAAATAGAGACTTACTGGGTTTATATTGAGAATGAAAATGGGCAAACCACACAAAAAGTGTGGGATAAAGTTAAGAATGGTAAAGGTAAAAATTTCCCTGGAAGTTATAAACCTTGGCAAAAAGTGATAGAATCGGTTAATGAATCTGATGACGAATGGGAATGGGCTAAAACAACCCAACCAATAGAACTTGAAAACCCTAAAGATTGGGTTGGTAGGTCGTTTGGTTATGGTCAAGAAATAATAGACGATATGAGTGATAATGAAATAGACGCTAGTTATGATGAAGAATATTATACAATAACTGGTATTGATGAAAATGATAATCTAACATTAATTAAAAACCACCCAATATACGGTGAAAATCATGATAGTACCACATCACCAAGAAATTTAAGGGATTATATAAGTAAAGGCAGTTGGGTGTGGATATAAGGAGAATCATACGAGAAGAAATGGGTGACCTACAATGGATTAATGATTCAAACCCTTACCCATTTAATAAGGATGAAGAATGGATACTAGTCAATGACGTAGACCCAAATAGCGTAGAAGAAGGTAAAGAAATACAAAAATACTTAATTAATTTAGGCTACACTTGGAGTGGTGGTATAGCTGATTTAGCTGATTATAAAATATACACAATACATCATTTCACTAGTTCTAGTTTACGTGGATTTATGACTTTTTATAGTAATCATGAAGGTGAGGTTGGTTTAGCTAATAGTGATATAGAAAAAGGTAAATACGATAAACTTTTATATTGGAGTGATATAAAATCTAACGATATAACCTTAAAGTAGATTTAACACAATATATTTCATGGTTTTATTAAAAAAATTACTTATATTTGTAGTATGAAAAAATTATTATGGCTTGATGATGTAAGAAACCCATTTGTAATGTCCGATTGGTTATTACAATGGTCACCCGAATATCACTACGAAAAAGATAATGGAACCCATGAAGTTATTTGGGTTAAAGATTATGGTGAATTTGTAGATTGGATACAAGAAAACGGTTTGCCAACTGAGATTGGTTTTGACCATGATTTAGGTGAGAACATCGCAATTGAAATGGTTCGTAATGGAACTAACAAGAAAGTTGCAAGAAAGATTAAGAAAGAAGCACCAAGTGGATTTGATTGTGCTAAATGGTTAATTGACTACTGTGTCGAACATAAAAAGGGAATACCACAGTTTTTTGTACAAAGTGCGAACCCTGTAGGTAAAAAAAACATAATAACACTGCTTAATAACGCAATTAAGCATATTTAATAAAACGATGAAAAGTACTATAAATAAAGAAGATGATGAAATATTGTTTTCATTAAAAGAGAAAGAGAAGAATATTAATAAAGTTGTTAATAGATATATGCGCATTAACTTCAAACGAAGAGTAAGAAAATTAACTGGAATAAAATTGGGGTAATGAAAACAATACAAATAACATATCAGGAAGTTAAAATGGCAACAAGACCTAATGTTTATCGTAATAAGAAAAAATACGATAGAAAAGATAAGTCTTGGAAAAAACCTTATTTAACTACCTTGGTTCTTATTCTAATGTCAACGTTTATGTTTTCACAAACCAACACTAGTTATTTGGTTGAGAATAGTGTAACCAATAATACTCAGACCCAACATGTTGATAATTTCAATCAACAATACACTATTCATCTTGAAAAATCCTATAATCAAAGAAATACCGCAACTTGGATAGGTGTTATTGGTGGGTTGGTCACTAGTTTAGGTTATGGTTATTATTCTAACAACCCACAAATGATTCAAGGAGTTTTACTTACAGGTATTTTAACTTCTTGCCTCTCAACCACCTTTTATATTAGGTCTTCTATTAATAGAAAAAAAGCATACCAACTGAAGTCAAACACATATTTATAATTAAATGTTATGTACGAAAAATTAGAACAAATAAAAGAATTAGCGACAAGACTTCACGGTGACCAAAAAAGAAAATATTCTGGTGACCCCTATGTTAGCCACACATTTAGAGTTTCAGATACGGTAAAAGAAAACGGTGGTGATGAAGCTATGATTTATGCAGCAATTCTACACGATGTTTTAGAAGACACACCAACAACTGAATCTGAATTGTTAACTGAGATGATGGCAATTGTTGAACCAGGTATGGCCACGAATGTTATTAGGTTAGTTAATGAACTAACAGATGTTTTTACACATGAAAGTTACCCTGATTTGAATAGAGCGGGTAGAAAAGAAATGGAAGCTATTAGGATGGGTAGAATCTCACCTAGAGCTCAAACAATTAAATACGCAGACCTTTTGGATAATGGAAAAGACATTCTTGTGAATGACCCAAAGTTTGCAAAGGTCTATCTAAAAGAAAAAGAAGTCATTCTAAGGTATATGAATAGAGGAAACAAAACCCTATACCAAAGATGTTTGGATTTTATAAAAAAACCAAAGGTTAATTTCTTGGAAAATTAAAATTTTATTATTATATTTGTTAAACAAAGAAGATGAGTATGTGGGTGGCTGCTGTACCAACGGCAATGAGTTACTATGGTTAGTGTATTCTGCTTGTTCGATTCAAGGCAGTAGGCTCTTTGGGATGCCACCCATTATTTATATTTAACGTCTGATGATAAACAATCGTTTTAATGTTGTTTATCATTTGTTATACACAGTATTTTTGTGCGGTGGTTTTTAAACATTCAGCTATTTATATATAAAATTAAATTATGAGTAAAGAAATGAGAACCTTAATAGATACTTTTAATAAGTTTGTTATTAAAGAGGGGTCTAATAATATTAAAGATATAATAAAATCATTTGTAACTAGTAATATAGGGGAAAAATACTCTAAGCATGATTGTAAGTCGGTGACTAGGGCTTTTGTAAAATGGGCATCAGAAAATAATATAAAAACAGAAGTTATTAATCTTGCCCCTCCAAGTGCCGAATTTATTAAAAATAATCCAAAATTTAAGGGCAAGAGTGGTAGTGGTGATGGTCATATAATGCCAATAGTTAATGGAAATACCATAGATTTTACAGTAAGGCAGTTTGGTGTTAATAAACCTTTTGAAGAACCGTTAGTTACCCCTTTGTCAAACTTAGAATCGGTGTATAGTGAATTCGGGTATTACACAGATGCTCCAAATTGGTTTTTGGGTGGGAAATCATTTTGGAAAGGACCATTAAACAACATCCCTAATGATATCTTCAACCAAGATTTCGGAGACGAAATATTATAAATAAGAATTGAGTGGTAAAAAATTATTGCACATAATGTGGGTAGGTAAAAATATTGTGTATAACACAGAAATATACCACACTAAAACAAACAAGGATGTATTATAGGGTAGGTGAGAAAGTTAAAATAGAAAAGAAATCTAAAGGCAAACCCGATGCGTGGGGTGATGTGACAGGTCGTATAGCTTATATAAGAGTACCAAGAACTAGAAGGGATTTAATACGTTCTTACGGTTACGCTTGGATGTATGGTGTTGAGTTAGATGAGAAAGATTCTTTCGGTAAGACAAAAATACTGTTCTGGACTAATAAGCCACAAGAACCACATAAAAGAATAACTAGATTAGATAACCCAGAACTTTATCCAAAGTTTTTAAACTACAGAAAGTTTAGATTTAATGGGGGTATATCTTAATACTTATGTTGTTAATGATTAAAAATTTTATTATACTTATTACATGAAAGTAGAATTTGAAAAAGGTAAGTCTTATTATCTTGAAGGTGGCCGTATTATATTAACTGAAGACTATCTTATAAATCGTGGGTTTTGTTGCGGTTCAAAATGCAGACATTGCCCTTTTGAGCCACTTTACGAAAAAGGTGGTAAAATTTTAAAACAAACTAAGGATAATAAAGAATAGTTTAATATTTATTATTAATGAAGCTATTTGAAGTATATGAAGATATGGTGTTTACTGAAGCTTGGAATAAACTGGAGGAGATACTACAAACAACTCTACTCCAAGAAGAAGGTGATTCTAAATTAAATGAATTATTAGAAATAGCAAATCTTTTTATTTTTAAAGCTTTTGGAATTAAACCAAACAGAAAAAGTAAATATTTTATTTCAGGTTCGGCTAGATTATTTAAACACCCTTCTTTATTAAAAGTTTTAAATGAATTCGACCCCAATTTTGAACTCACAATTGGTGATTTAGATGTTGTTGTCCCTGGTGAAAGAGAATGGAATACACTAAAACAAAACTATATAAACCCAAACTCAAAGTTTATAAAAGAGTTATCTGAAAAAATTGGTAAATCATCCGAAGAAATCAAAAACATATTCTTAAAACAAGAGTCTAATTGGAAAAAAGGTATTTATCGACCTGGTAATGGTGATGGTGGTATGAATCTCGTTAATGCTGATATTGAAGCTTTTACCACTTGGGACCCTAGTAAAGATAAAGGGGTTAAAGATATATCAGTAAGAAACCAAAACCAAATCTTAAAAGACACTGTTAACGTTGGTGGTTATTACTATATGAATATTTATGATGTATTTGATTATAAATCAAAATTAAATAGAGAAAAAGAAAAACAAATAGTTAAATTTTTACAACAATATTTATCAGGGGAAGAAACACCACAAAGAGCCGAAGAATTATTTAAACAAATTGGAAAAATTGTTGGAGAAGATAAATAATTTCACTATTTTTGTGTTATGACAGGTCAAGAATATTTTAATTGGTTTACAGAAGAAGAAAAAACACAGTGGGTTAAAAATTTTGAATCCCTAGGTTTCGATGATTACAATAACTTTTACGATGTTATGGATAAAGAATATAAAAGTTATTTTACTTTTATGTTTGGTTGTTTTGAAATTCAAAAATCTAATGAAGGTGAAGGATATTGGCAAAATATTTATCATAAAAATAAAAAATTCGATAACCTAAATATTAAACCAGGTTTTGGGGTTTTTGGTATGTTTAAACAACCAAAAACTTTTTAAAAAATTACTTGTCAGATTAGAAAAAAGTTTTTAGATGGGTCACAAACACCCCAAGAATCGGAAATTTTATTTAAAAACATTCACAATATTTTGGATAAATAAATATTTTTTTATATATTTGTTTATATGAAAGGTAGAAATTATTTTAATTGGTTCAGTGAACATCACAAACTTAAGTGGTTAGATAATTTTTATGAACAAAAATTACAAGATTTAGAATCTTTCATGGAAAGAGATTTCCCACATTACTTCACTTTTTTATATATTTCTTTTGAAATTGATAAGTCTAAAGAAGGTATGGAGTATTGGGTAGGTGTTTATAATAGTTATAAAAAATATGACAACCTAAATGTTAAACCTGGTTTTGGTAAGTTTGATTTATTAAATGAACCCAAAACATTTAAAATAAATTAGATATGAGTAAAGAGCCAAAAGAAAGAACAATGGATGAGTTAAGACAAGTTAAAACTTATGGATACACCACACCAAAACCAAAGGTGGTTAATGAGTATTATAGAAAAGTTAATTTCGACCCTCAGCACATTGTTGATTTAATTCGTGAGTTCCCAAATGATTACGTGTTAGGGAAAGAAATAAGAAAGTATTATCTTCATTTAAAAAATAATTAAAATACTTCTTGTAATATTTAAAAAAAAATACTATATTTGAATTGTTGTTTAAGTAATAAAAAAACAACACATATATGGGAGTGGTGAAATTGTTCTTCGGAACTTGGTAAACACGCAACACTTGTGGTTGTGACTGGAATTAATCTCCTTTGGGCGATAGAAAGTAAGTCTTGTAGGTTCGAGTCCTTCCTCCTATACTTTGGAACTTTTGTTCTTTGAAAAAATGGCCGTGTGGCGGAATTGGCAGACGCTTACACAATTAAATAATCTAGGGTAAAACTTGGTTTGTTAAAAGTGGTAGAAAACTTTAATTAGTATATTATAAACCACATCAAACTAAAAATATAATAATAACAACTAAAAGAATACTAACGCGTTAGTTGAGATAAATTAATATGACAGATAAATAAGAAAAATCCATTTGATTATATAAAAAGGTATGAACGAAAGTTCGTGAAGGTTCGAGCCCTTCTTCGGCCACAATAACAGGGGTGTACAACACTATAATTTTAAAAACCTACTTCGGTAGGTTTTTTTATGCAAAGTATTTACAAATAAACGAATTTAAAATATATTTATATATAAATTATATTATATGAATTTAGATTTTAACAATATGGATGACGAACAATTCCAAAAAGAATTTATTAAATTTTTAACTTTACATCAGTCAAGTATAAAAAATCTTATAGAATCAAATAAAAAAAATAACCCATTTAACAGTAAAAACAATTTTGATGTAGATGAGGACTATATTAAAAGAATTTTTAATAATATCCACAGTAATTTAAATCTGAATAATGATGAAGAATGGGAAAGAAAATATTTTACGGACCCAAACGGAAAAGAAGATTTCAGTTCTTTTAGTAGAAGTGGTTTTTACAACCCTTTCGATGGTACAGTTAGGTTTAACGAAAAACAACAAGAAATGGGTACCCTCGAACTTTTAGATATAAAACTTAAAGAGTCTATTATGAATGAAGATTATGAAAATTCAGCTAAAATTAGGGACTTAATCAACTCATTAAAAGAAGATGAAAATAAAAACCCAAAATAGTCACATAAAACCATGTTCAGAAGTGTTAATGAAAGTTCTATAACTAATGAGAACTTTTAGAATAGTGGGATTATTTAATATCTAATCACCTAAAAAAGACATGTTCTTACTAAGATGGTGGTATTATTAGTAAAGAAAAACAATGTAATTGTGTTAAAAAAATTAAAGAATAGAATAATACGTAGAGTAAGACATAGAGTAACTGAACGATATAGTACCGCAATAAAAATAAAAATAGGTGATGTACGTACAGTGATGGTTAGGTGGTCTGATGAACAACTAAAGTTAAAAGAGGAAATCAAAAACCACCAGTATAAACCTAACGGTAAGTACCCAACAATATCGTTAGATAATGTGTGTACGGATGGTAACCATAGATTAATTTCGTTAAAAGAATACTACGATGATGACTATGAAATTATGGTGTGGAGACATAAACGCTCATATCGTTATATTGCTTGGTGTTCATTTTTTTGTTACCTTTTTTTAAATACATACGTAGTCGACCAAAAGGCCTAAAATCATCCCATTCACCAACTATATATTCCATAATTTTAATAAAAATAATTAGATACAGTAATCTCTTTACCTTTAAAAGCCTTTTCCAAATATTGTTTTGCTGCGCCATAAGTAAAACTTAACTTAGTTATTTGCATTCTATCAGCCATCGTTTTCCAACCCCTTTGAATATCTCTACTTACTAAGTCACCAACACTAGTAATGCCACCCCAATTAGTTATAACACCACTAATAATTTCAACTCTACTTACCGAACCTTCAATAGAACTTAAATCTACCCTACTATTTATGGTAATCTTTTCACATGCCTTTATACTATTAACAATACTAACATTTGACCCTAAGTTTAATCTTTCAACCTTCTCAACGTTACCAAAATCAGAATTATTACTGACAGTAAAAGTGCCTGTAATTTCTTTAACACTAGGAGATATGGGTCCATCAGATGAAACATCCCAACCACCCTCAATCACCTCAAGTTCTGGTATATCCCCCATACCCAATTGTTGCATTAGTTTTATTTTATCTGGAGAATCTTTAAGATTTTTAGCGTATTTTTTAGCTTTATTTATATGCCCCTTTTGCATAGCTTCCTTAGCCTCTATAGGTATCCCAGCGAAACTCCTACCAAGTCTGTCTGTTTCGGTATATATTTGACCTCTATAATTACGATATTCCTTATCACCAGCATGTAACCAGTCAATATTATCATTACCACGACTATAACCTGTAGGACCAAACATAGGTCGCCTAAGATTAGTTAGAAAAGCTCTTTTCTTACCTGTTTTTTTATTTATGAAATATAATAAAGAGTTATCTTTATAGTAACTATCAAAATGTCCAGAATAACTCCTACTTGTAGTACACCACTGTGTACCACTACCATAATAGCAAGATGATGGGTGACTATGTGGTTCAATAACTAAATACCTATCTGTTTCGTATAACTTTGTTGCTTGTTTTTTTAACTCACCTTTAGTTAATTTCAGCCTAGATTCCTTTGTAGCTGTAGTAAATGGGTGTATATGTTCAAATTTATTGATGTCTTTTATGTCATATTTATGTGGTGATTCATTAAAAAACAATATATCACCCATTAAACTCTCCGCACTACTAATATTATTACACCTATACTCATTACGGTAATTACCATCCACACCACAATTATCCTGACCCCAAACCCTCATAAGCCAATCAATATATTTATGATTACCAGATGGGTCATTTTCCACAAATACATCAAATATTCCTTTTGGTACTTCACCATACTTAGCTAAAGCATCCTCTTTCCTACCTTCAAAAAGTTTAACACTTTCTTTTATCAAATCTCTTAAATTAAAAACCATATAAGTATTTTATTATAAATATCGTTTATAATAATAAAATTATGATTAATCTTAATTAATGGAGCCAAAAAAGGTAATAAAAAAATTTACTGAATTCTCAGATAGAAACTATCGTAGTATTTTTAATAACGGTGAGTACGAACCAACAAGGTCATTCAGAAGGGTAATGGAGTTACCAATGGGTGATAGACTAGGTTTATTTCTTGTTGATGCTGAAAAACCAGTAATACAACAAACACACATAACACACCCTTGGATTGTAGAGGAGCCTATTATGGGTAGAAACTTAATACAACCAATACAGGTCATATTTAGAGATGGTATAAACACCAATGAAACAGAGTTTCAAGATTTTATGAGAGATTGGCTACATGACCAAATAGGTGTTTCTAGTATAGGTTACAAAAAAAATATTTGTATAAAGACCTTAGACCCTACAGGTGTTGAGATAGAAATGTGGGATTTAAGAGGTTGTTTTCCCTCAGCGGTTATCTACACCACCAATAATAATGACACACAAACACTAGAAATGACTTTACATTATGACTATTGTACGATAAATTGTTAATAAATAAATAAATTATGAAAAAAGTTGATGTTAACATACTAAAAGATGGACCAATCTTAATAAATGGTAAAACTAATGTCACTAGAGATGGTGAAAATGTTGAGGTGTCTGAACAATACGCGTTATGTCGGTGTGGACAAAGTAAAAACCAACCAATGTGTGACGGAACGCATAAAACATGTAATTTTAAAGGGTAAATAATGGAGAAAATAGTTAATAGATTAAAAAATATAGTACCGATTATATTTACTATAGTTTTTTTATTTTGGATATCTGCGTCAGTATATATAGCAATCCAAAATTTAATATATGGGTCGGGTTCATTTGATTTAATGTATGGTATGTCTGGTGTTGCGGTATTATCTGGGCTTATATATAAAATAGCTCCAGCACTTTTTAAGAAAAATGGTGAAACGAGTTTAAATTTTAACGTAGGTAACACTAAAGATAAGGTTAGTAATAAAACTAAGGGTGGTTGTACTTCTTGTAAGAAAAATAAGAAATAATTTGTTTATATGATTATTTATCACTATATTTGAACTAAAGATGGGTTATATCGTTTATGTTGTTTACAATTTATACGAATATAATTAAATTAATGGTCTAGTGAGTGGTGGAGGGTATACACGGCCCTATGACGATGGGGTTGGTTTCATATAATAAGGTTCAGTTGTGAAACTCAACACGAAAAGATTCACCGAGGGGTTTAAGTCCCCTCCTCACTATAAACCCTCAGTAGTACTTAGTATTGTTGGGGGTTTTAAATTTAACCTATAATTAAAACCTACTATACGCATCTTCTATAAAATAAGGGTACATTTTACTATCGTCAGGGTGTTCGTCATATCTTGGATTTAATAACTCATCGTTTTCATCCAAGTGGTTAGCTAAAAAATCAATAAAATCACCATAATCAGCAAAAGGATAATCTAAACACTCCTCACACCAGTCTTCAAAAGCATCTTCTTCCGTTTGACCCTCAGCAAAATCTCTACCATCTTGTGGGCCCCAATGTTTACGACAACCACCCCAACAATCTTCTATAGATTCCACTAAAACATTATGAACTAAACTTGTAACATCAAAATTTAATAAATTAACTGTTTTTTCATTGTCATTGTATCTGTTTTTAATTATACTACTTTCCCATTTACCTTTACCGAAAATATCCATTATAGCTCCAATAGCTGAGTTATATATCTCATCCATAGCAGCAACATTGTAAGCTGAACCATACGACCAAGTTAAGTTAAGTTTTAAATCTTCAAAAACATCCAACTCATCTATCATTTCACCTAGTTCATCTGAATCAGCTGACCATTCAAGAACATTTTCTTTCGTTAAAGTTGTTTCTTCTCCCTCAAAACGCATTTCATCACCTATAAGGGTATCACCAATCCATTTTACAACATAGTTATATAGTTCTTTATTCATAGCTACCATTGACCAAACTTGGTCGAACCAATCATGAACTAAATCATGAGAATCATAAGGTTCCCAATAGTCACCATCGTCATTACACATTGATTTTTCAGCCAACCATTTTCCCATGTAACCATAACCAGAATCAGTATCTTTAAATAAATCTTTAAAGTCACACCATGAGTCTACTTTTAAAATGTATTTTCCGCCTTCATAAAAAATGTCCCCGAAAGCACTATGAATCATTGGGCCAACAACCGCACTAGGGAAAGAATCGTATCTATTAACAATTTGAGCAGGTGTTAAATCAGTTTTAACCTCAATATCTTTAATCCACTGAAAATCATCGGACTCACTAATTGACTCTTGAATTATACCTAAATCTCTAAATATTTTAATGTCATCTAAATATAAACCTCTAATACCACCAAAATCTTTGTACTCCGCATAATCCCCATCAACAGAACTAGGGTCAAGATTAAGTACTTCACCCTTTTGAATAAAATCTGTAGTGTCACCAATTTTTTTATCTGACCAATTAAAAGTTGTGTGATGATGGGTAGTTTGTCTAGAACCAACCGGACCAAAAGTGTCCTTTCCAGCCTGTAAGTGTGCTTCTCTATTAAATGTTAAAGTTTTAGGAAACCCAATGTCTTTAATCCATTGAAAGTCATCCATTTCTTCTCTTATAATTTTTCTAATTTTCATTTTACACTTTTTTTAATCACTTCTTCTATGAATTGTGGACTTTCGATAAACCCACCACCATATCCGGTTTTAGAAGACCATTTTAAAACACCTGATTTATCTAAATCAATAACTTTATAATACTCATTGAAATGTGAGTCTTCTTCTTTCCACGCAATGTCGTTAATCAAGTCAAAGTAGATACCTTCTTCTGGTAGATAATTCCATGCGTGGACTAATGGTATCATAGACTGAACATAACCTTCTATATAATGAACACCTGGAACATACATTGCTGTATTGTAAGCCGTATCAAAACAACCTTTCTTTTCACAGAAGTCACCAAACCTTCTCATTTTTTTCACAAACCTATCTACCTTTTCTTTTAGTTCTTCATTAGAACGATAACTAACAACAGAAACTTTCTCCAGGTTAGACAATAACCAATCGTAATATATTTTTTGATTACCCGAAGTAATGCTAGCAATCGACTGTAGATAGTTTTCTACACCAGATTCTTTTATTAATTTATTTTTAGACTCTTTGACTGTTGGACAATCACAAGGAATAATAACATCCGAATTAATATAATTTTCCACTTCACTAT
>Ga0233412_10000877_pt1 | contig 16616 bp, 20 predicted proteins | sample Na_anoxic_4_MG_FD_180667 | JGI IMG/M metagenome (GOLD analysis project Ga0233412, IMG submission 180667) | Seawater microbial communities from Saanich Inlet, British Columbia, Canada - Na_anoxic_4_MG | ecosystem: Environmental > Aquatic > Marine > Inlet | place: Canada: British Columbia...
GCTAATTTCTGATAAATATTTTTACTCTTTTTTGTTGTTTTACGAGGTTTAGCAATATCTTGCTCAATATCCTCTGCTAATCTTTTGGTTAAAGCCATTAGTAGTTTATTAATTGGTTAATAGTTTCTTTTCTAAATTCGTCAAACTGCTGCTTTGTAATGATTGTTGATCGTAATTTTATAACATCATTCCAGGCGTTAGTGTTTGTTGTCTTTTGCTCCTCAAATAATGGAGTTAAATCAATATTTCTAATTGAGCCTAATCCAACCATTATACATTTAGTTGGAGTTAGATGTTTATAGTACCATAAATCATCCTTTGAATATACAGGAAAGTTAAATGTTGCCATCTTGCTCTGCTTTTTTTTGTTTGATGTAATTTTTTACCGCCTCAGTTAATTGCCATGAGATAGCAATGCCGGATTTCGTTTTATTCTTTTGCAAAAAAGCAATCTGCTCCTCTGATAAGTCTATTTTATAGGTTTTAAAGGCCATTTTTATTAGTTTGATTAAACATTAATGACACAAAGATATACTTTTTACCACAAATAACAACTTTTTATTACTTTTTTTTAATATTCCATAAAAAAACCCCTACCAAATTAATGATAGAGGCCTTTAAAATAAGTTTAAATAATGATTATTGGGTGCTATTCCATAGCTTAACAAAGGATTTAATGTCATCAAAGGTTAGCCATCCCATTGCAACAGCAACACCTCCACCGATAATTATAATAGCAGAAAGTATTTGCCCTGTCATCATTTGATAGTTTGGTTTGCCCTCTCCTCCTCCAGGACTTACGATATTCTTATCTTTCTCTGTTTTGATAGCCTTAACTGTTCCCTCAACAGCACCAACAGCCATTCCTATTAATGGATTTAAACCACTTACAGCAGTCTTTGCTATTGGTAGTACTGTATTTAGTACGTTACCAAATAGATTCTTTTTATCTGATTTTTTCATATTGTCATATATTTAGTTTTGCCATCTTCTTTGTAGGCTTTCAAACATTGCATCTTATTATTATCCTTATCAAAGGCAATATGTACCCATTGCGGAACATCATCATCTCCAAACTCCCATATCAACTGCTTAAAAGGAACGCCCATTGCTTTAATTCCATGATATAACTCATCTGATATATTAACTCCATTTATTACGAGTTTAATATCTGCTGCTCTGCCGAATGAATGATCAGATGTTTTACTCCCTCCAATGGCTGTATTAAGAGCCTCAGAACGATAACCGGATGTTACTCTAATGGATGAGCCAATTCTATCTCTCAAAGGCTGTAATACATTCTCGCACAATTCAACTAAATTATGGATGTGTTCGGCTGTTGGATTGTTATCAATCCCGTTCCTGATAGCTGTATTGCTCTCGGTAAATTCTATTAAACTAAAATTCTTTGTCAATTTCATCATTTACAATTTAATCTGTTATAGTTTTCCCATAAATTCTTTAACTCGGCCTTTGTTTGAGTTACATCATTCTCAGTAACATAATAACTAATCTCCAAATCATGTATTTTTTGAGAGTTACTTTTCAATGATCCATCTAATTTTCTCCTAACTCTATCATCTAATATCTGCAAATCTGCTTTTGATGCCTTATTTTGTTCCATCTCCTGCACTTTCTCCTGTAACTCGGCTATATCTATACCATGTAATGAAATCATCGTACTAACGCCTCCTAATGCAAAAATTGACATTATCAAAGGGATAATATTGTCGGCTAAAACCTCTTTGATTCTCATTTAGCATCTTTTCTTGCGATAATTATTATACTCCAATATGAATTTCAACTCAACTGATGCTAATTTACTCCTATTTTCATTCCATTGTGGCTCATAATCTGAGTTACCTCTCACATTTACATCGATAAATTGTTGAGCGTTATTTTTGTTATAATCAGTTATAATTATTTGATCCGCCTGGAGTACATCAGTCTTTAATACATTGTGAACATCTGCCGGTAATCGTTTAGTATTTAAGCTAAATTCTTTCTCCTGTTGGTCTGCAATCCAAACTCTCCTCCTGTTGGTATATTCAACAAAATCCCTTTCGTATGTGGCTGTTTCCAGGCCAAAGAAAGCAGGAATCCGCATCTGATTAAACCAATCTAAAGAAGCATAATCCTTTAACATAGTAAAATTATTGGCATCTCCTATTATACCATTCTGAATATAGGATAATCTTACTGTACCATCGGCTCTATCTGCTGAGTAAATCTTTAAACACCATTCATTTGAATAATTGCTAATATCTGATCCTGCTATCGGAGTTTCTACTGTTCTAATTCTGTAGCTGCCACTACCAAAGGCATTTAATACTGATTGCCAATCTAATTTATAGCCTATATAATTCTTATAAATTGTACCATCAGCATTTAATGATTGATAAAATTGCCATGCGTAATTAGTGCCATAAGTATCATTCGTTAATGGAGCAACCTCACTCCATGCACCGCTAACATATTTATCTAAGAATAAATCAATATTAGTAATATTCTCCTCCCTGCAAACTAAGAATGAGGATTGATCGTTCTCTGCATCTATTGTACCGGCTAATGTTGCCAAAACAGGCAAAGAAAAACAGCAATCTGTTACTGTTGAATTAGGTAAATTTAATACATCAACAGGCTCAACAGGAGCGGAGGATATTACATTAAATACTTGTGTACATACATCTCCTCCTGCCATTACTTATTTCTTTTTTTCTTGAGGTACTTTGTCTAACTCAGTTAATAATTCAACTTTTAAATTGATTAGAGCAATTAACTCCTGCTCATTACCTGGATTAGCGTTTACCATCTGCATTCTTGCAAGTGCAAAAACCTTTTCAATATTCTTTTTTAAATCTTCCATCTTTTTTTTTGGTTAAGTTAATTATATTTTTACCATACATTTGAATCCTCATTAACAGGAGCAACACCTTTATAATCTTGATGATGCTCAAACCAATGCTTAAAAGCATCTTTGCACTCCTCCTCTGTACTTTCGGGAGTTAGTTCTAAATCAACCTCTGTAGGAGTAGTACATTCATAATAATCGCCATCTAAAAGACCGCTAAATTTATGAAATTGATAAACCTCATCCGTTAATCGTAAAAGGCAAGTACCTCCATCTACTAATTCTGTTGCCTGTTCTGTTGTTAAGTGGCTCATTTTCTTTTTATTTTTATGATATTGCTGTTACTATTCCATTTACTACCGTTATACTTGTTACTGCTCCAGGCCCAAAATTTGCACCGGCGGCTCCTCCAACTTTGTATGCTGTTGCGTTTACTGTTCCTACAACTTGTAGTTTATCTGTCGGAGTAATTGTACCAAATCCAAAATTACCTACAGTATTAAACCAACTATCTCCGCCCGTATAAAATCTACCTAAAATTGTTGTCGGTGCTGTTGAATTAGAAAAATCCATTACCGCGTGATTTAAATAGTCTTTTATTACGACTACTCTGCCCGTTCCACTACTAAAATCCGCAAGTCCTGCAATCCCTGCTGCTCCCTCAACGCTCAACCTAAGTGCCGGAGTAGTTGTACCAACCCCAAAATTAAAGCCCGTATTAATGTAAGATGAGCCTGATGTATCAAGGCTTATATCTGCTGTTAATAGACCATTAAGAAATATTTTAGCACTACTATTAAATCCAACAGTATGAATAATTGAGCCACCGCCCGTTTCTGTGAGCGATAAAATGTTAAAAGGATTTACTCCTTGATTATCAACATTAAATTCTAAGGTGTTTGAGCCTTGTGATACTGTTCTATTCCCTGCCAAAGTGCCATCTCCTGCGTATAGGCTGCCATCTCCTGCCAATAAATCTACATTTGTTGCACCATCTCTAAAATATAACTCCGTACCATTAAACCATAAATCCCCATCAACAGGAACAGTTGGATCAACTCCTGATGGAATGTTTAACGAGGCATATCCTGTTGCTGATGCTGCTGCTATTACTTGACCGCTAACAAAAGATAATGAATCAGTTAATGTTGCTGTTCTGCCTGTTCCAATAGTGCCATTATTGTTATAAAGATTGTTAAAAGTTAAATCAATTTGAATCTCTTTTAATATATCCTCCCATTTAATAGATGTTGAGGTAAATGCTGAAACACCATCCCATTTAGACGTATCAAATAAATCCTCATCAATTAATGTTGTTGTTGTTGGGTAATCTGTAATCTTTCCTGCCATGCTACAAAGGTATTAAAATATTTTATGGATTTAATTGTTTAGAAACTGATGCCTCTGTATATTTCTGCGTTCCATCCTCTAACAATTTACCACTTACTACTGCTGTTCGTTTGTCGTATATCCTGGCAGATACTCTAAACTGAGTACCGGCAGGAATTAAAGTATAATCGATTAATGCCTCAGCTTTGAATACTCCTCCCGTTTCTGATAGCACTAATTTATTAGATAAATCTGTTGATTTAAACCAACTAAATTGCAACCAATCATAAACAGATGAGATAAATCTAATATCTGTTATGCTGCCTTGCTCATAAACCTCAATCCGCATAACCCATACAACCTCTGTAGCATTATCGGGCTTTGCTCCTGCTCCTGCCCATTCTTTTGATGCAATGATTTTAGTATCTTCAAAACCTTGTATAAACTCTGTACCTCCACTAAGCAAAGGAGATCCTGTTAATGTAAATGATGAAATATCCTCATTAATCCAATCTGTAGATTCCAAATAAGTAAAAGAATCAATTATTTTATCCTGAGAGTAGGTTAATTGGCTGTTGATATTAGTAACATTATCAAGTTGGTTAACTATTACTTGGCTCCTGTAATAAACATCCCAATTAGCAAATGTAGAATACCTATTCCATAGCTGATTTAATCCATTTTGAGGTAAAGAGGCATCAAAAAAGTTAGTATTTGCCGTTAATAAGGCAATCCAATCCTCCCATCTCATAATAAATGGGTAGTACATCTCATAATATCTAAAATCTGTAGTATCTAAATCGGCTCTCCTATCAACTTTTATCTGTTTTCTTTCGTCATTTGTAGGCATTTTAAACACCCTATCCTGTACAAAGTTTATAAATTGAGTAGTATATTGACCGGCAGGAGTTCCATCGTTAACGAGAGTAGTATTATTCCAATTTTGAAAGAATTGCTCCAGGATAAACTCATCTCCTGTAACACTATTCTTTGCAATTAAAAACTGCCGAGTTTGTTGGATGTTAATTGTGTTATCCTCTCGGCCTCCTCTATCGATATAAAATTGATCATATCTCAATATATCATCCTCAATCCTCCCGTTGATAGTATCAGCACCCTCAGTAATTGGATCAGTTTCGTAATGCTTTAAAAATACAGGATTAGCCCAAGTCAATAACCCTGCATCTGTAGTATCTTGATAAAATACCTCAACATCTGCCAATAATGCAACCTTATCTGCATCTGCTGTTGCTAATAAATGGTTTTGAGTAGTTATCCAAATGGCAAAGGCTTTTCTACCTCTCGCCTCAATATCTGAAATCATTGCAGGAGATAAACTTACTAACAATTCAACCTCAATCTCTGAGGTACTTGTAAATGTTGCCTCTATTGTTTCAAATACTTGCTGATTTGTGCCAAAATTATCTCCCGTTACAACAGCAGCACTACCAACAGTTTGCAGCCCTCTATCAAAGTAAAAGTTTTCAATTACTGTTTTACCATTCTGTTGATATTCCGTTTGAAATTCAGGTAAATAAGCAAAATTAGCAGTAAAATCAGTATTATTATTAAGAAAGGGAGTACTAACAGTATTCTCAATAACAATTTTAATCCTTGTTTTATTAGCAGATAATTGGATTCCAGGAACAGAATTAGTAGTAATATCATCCTCATAAGATATTGATTTAACCGAATAATCTGTATATCCGCTATTAAATGACTCATCAAACCATCCGGAGTTACCGCTAACATCTAAAGTTTCCGAAAATTGGAAAGAATTAGGATTGCTTAAATCCTCTCCTGCCTCAATTCTAAAGATAAATTTTAAACATTCATTATTTAGAAAATAACTCGGAGCAATACCATTCTGCAAATCTGTATATTGAGCCGATAAAAAGAAAGGAGTAATAAAAAATTCATGTATTATCCTGAATTGCTGTTGGCCTGATAACACTCCTGTTTGCAACCTTGTAATTGTAGCGTTCCCGATTTGATAAGATAAATCTCCAAAGAAATCCATTGATGTTACAGGAGTTAATCCTGTTGGATAATTATTAGCAGTTAATTCTTGATTAGTGCCATCAATTTTAGAGTTAAATGTTGGATTTTCGCTGTTGCCTATCAGATTCCAATTATACCTAATTGCCTCCATCGGAGTTATTAGCGTAATAGAATCATTAGCAGAATCAATTATCGCATTATTTAGATTAGAATCAACTCTGATTATTGATGCAGATATTTTTTCAACAATTATATATGAGCCTGAGTTACCACCGCCTGAGAAAGTATCATCGATTGCAATCTCATCTCCTAAATTGAAATCCTGGAACGCTGCAAAGCCTATTGATTGAACATAATCTGCTGTTGGATTGCCATTAGGATTACATTCTATTGTTGTAGTTGATCCATTAGGAATAGCATCAGCCCTTACTGTAAAATCTATTGTTGCAGTAATCTTTTCGCCAATATTAGCCAATAACCAACTTGTATCTGTTGGCTCAAATTCATTACTAAAATTAATCGAATCAAGTACTATTCCCATCTCCCATTTTCTTTTTTAGTTCCGCTAATTTCTGCTTAATATCATCAGGTAACTCCTCTGAATGATCTTTTAACTTATCCTCTAACATTGTATGTGCCATCTTAATAGCCTCATCCATTTTAAAGGTAAAATCAGTAATTTGCTTTTTAAAATTATCTTCCGATTGGCTCATTGTTTTGTACTTTTAGATTTGCAGTCCATAATTCATTAACTCGAAATGATATTTTTGCAGTTTGATTGTAAACATCCCATTCTAAAGATTCAATTCTGCCAACTTTATCAGCAAAGATAATATTATTATTACTTTTTACTTTTAAATAATCCTCATAACAAAAAGGAACATTCTCAAATTCGTATAATTTCCATTGATTATGCAACTGAGGAGTTAATGGATTATCATCAGTATCTGCAACATCTGTAGGTACAAAAGAGTTAATATAATGGAATTTTTCAAATAAGTTTTTTGCTCCTATCTCAAAATTGTGATTTTCAATTAATCTGTTTCCAAAAAAATCTCCTGTTGCACCTTGATTATTTAATACATCCCCATAATTAATTATTTGTGATGCTAATCCGGCCAAAGGATCAAGTTCTACAGAATCAGGATCATCAGCAAATTGCCCTGCAAAATTATTTAAAATTATATTATGAGGAATGTTTAAAAAATCATTCTCAACTTGCATTACTCCGATTCTATCTCCTGCAAATTCGAGCAAATTAGGAATAGCGACAAAAGGAATCTCATCTAATGGCAAAAGAGCATCAACATCAATCAATGGTATATTAAGGCCTAATGGCAGCCCATTAACAGCATCAATAATTAAATTAATGCTACTTAGTGCCGCATAACCTCCTAAGTAAGCAATGGCAAGGCTAACATTAACAGTTAATATAATTGTACCAACTAAATTAATAACAACATTCAAAATTGGCTGCATAGTTTCCTCAACCTTTGTTAATGAGTTTTTTCTAACCCCTTTCGCAAAAGGAATTAACCTATTATCAAAGCCTTTCATTAAGTTTAAATCAATGTTATCAGGTATTGTTATATTGGGAGTTACTGTTGATTGGTAAACTGTACCTCCGTATGATGTATAACAGGCTTTATTAGTTGAATCTAACTGATATTCTATTAAATAATTGGCTTTAAATTCATCAGAGTTTAATGTAAATCTTTCATTATTCTCTATTGCAGGAATCTCATATAATGCTGATATATCTGCAATATAATCATCTCTCTCAAATCTAAGTATAGGCAACCCTCCTGTTGTACTATCTTCAATAATAACCTTTGCATTGTATTTTATCTTTAAGGCTCTGATAACATCTCCAAAAGTGCCATTATAATAACCATTCTGCTCTAAATGATTTGATGTGTTTAGGTCTATTGGTACTGCCATACTTGCAACAGTTGTATATCCTGTTACCAAATCATCATCCTCTTGAGTTTGGATATTCCATTTCTCAGGAATAATTACAGCAGTAGGATAATCCTCCTCCAGGATAGATGAGGCAAATTCATAACCTAAATAATCAGCACCAACTTGCATTAATCTTAACTCAGTCATTCCTGCATGGTATTTTATAGGCTGTATAATGAGTTTTAAAATGTTACTAACAGCATTTGCAATCGTTAAAGTTAAAAAAGCAGTATAAACTGTTTGAATTACTGCCTTAAATAAATCAGCCCATGTAAAAGTTGCCAATCCTACAATTAACTTTACTAATTCTGTAATTGCTGCCTGTAATTCTATTATCAGAATGATTAATTGAATCGTTGATACAACTATCTCAAGTCCTAAATTCTGAACAGGCAACTTGGCATAAGGTACATAAGTATAATCTGTAGGAGATAATAAGCCCTGAGATAATAGATATTCATAAGTAAAAGAATCAACCTTACTGTTTAAATCATCTATTTTAGTACGTTCTCTTGATGGAGTAGTTACCTTATCACATTCAAAAGTAGCACCGCTTAAATCTAAATATCCGTTAAAAATAACTGATCTACCTCCATCATCTGTTAACTCCCATTGGAAAGGCACTCCAATTAAAACACCATGCCCTCCGGTTAATCCATCCTTTTGATAATTGGAAAGAAATTTAGCAGTTTTACTTATCCATTCCCACTCTGTAATAGATACAACTCCCTTGCTTTTGGCAATTACTGAATCCTTATCAAAGGCTAAATTAACAAAGGCATTCTGCCAATTAGCCGGATTAACTAACTCTCCATCGATGGTTTCCGCTCCATCTATACTAAATTTTGATGTTAATGGCATTATATTACTCCAGGTTTATTTATGTATTTAACAGTATTTTTAATTCCGTTCCTGTAAGTTGACTGCATGACATTACCCATATTGTCGAGATTCGTTTGGCTTGTCGGTCTGTTTTTAATGGCTTTCTCAATGCTCTCAATTTTTTGTGCCAATATTCCAAAACTATCATAATTTTTTTCACTACTTAAAGGAGATAACATCATATTATTTGCAAACCATGAGCCAACATCTCCATTATTCATCGCTGTTACTAACCCTTGATTATCTTTTGTTCCTTTAGCTGTTACAACAGATTCGCCATGTGAAAATCTAATTAGATTGCTATCACTCGTTCCTGTTCCCTCTCCTTTAAAATCCTCAACTCCCTCTGCAAATGCTCCGGCAACTGTTTCTGATAATGCTTTGGCCAATATAACATCTGTTAAGGCTTTCGCTGCTGCTGTATCAGGATCATCTTTAGAACGGGCCGCAAATGCATTTAAAAAGGCCTGAGCCAATGCCAATGCCTCCTCTTGTTTGGCTCGTTTCTCTGCTGTTCTTGCCCTCTCTAATTCTGCTTTGGCTAATTGCTCCTTTTCAAAGGCTAAAGTATTCTCTAATCCTTGCTCTGCTCTGCTTTGTTGTAATGCAACAGACTCCTCTCTCCTTTTAATTGCCTCATCTTGCTCTTTCTCCTCTTTATCAACTCCCTCTGCGAATGCCTCAGATGTTAAGGCAAGATATTCTTTTGCTACTTTTAGCTGCTCCTCTCTTTGTTTGGCATCTGCTGCTGCTTTATCTTTTGCTGTTTTCTTTGCTAAATCTATTTCCTCTTGTGCCTGAGCCTCTAATTCAGCCATCAATTTGGCATTTTCTGCTGCCTCAGCATCTCTATATTTCTTTTTTATAGCTGCTATTTGTGCCTGTTCATCCTCTGTTAATTGTGTTAAATCAACAACTAACTCCTCCCCATTTGCTAATGCTATTGCATTGTAATTCTCCCCTTGCTGTATTAAATTATTATATTTCTCCTCAACTGCTCGAATCTCTTGCAATTCCTTTTCTAATTGAGATTCAAAAAACTCATTTTCTGCTTTTTCTTTAGCATCCAGGAAAGCATCTAATTGCTTTTGTTCGTTTATAAGCCCTTGTAACCTTAGTTTTTCAAGTTCTGATGCTGTTTTTTTAGCTTTGGTATTCTCCTCCGTTGATCCTGTATTTACATCAATGGCCTCTGATGTTTCGTCAATTTTAGGAGTTAATCCATCATATAATTGAGTTAACTTTTCTATCTCGGCAGCTATTTCAGTTTGCCTATCTCTATTAACTTTTAATGCACTTTGCTCTCTGTTTAATGCATCCACTTTTAATAATTGGGCATCAACTAATCCCTCTGATGTTCTTATTTGCGTTCCTGCCGCTTTATCAAATGCTTTTTGTGCTGATGATAAATCTTTGATTACATCTAATTCTGCTATTCTAAGTTCCAACTGCTCCTCAATGAGTTCTGTTAATTTCTCCTCTTTTTGCTTGATTATTATTTTCTTTTCTAACTCCTTATTAACATCTTTAAGCCTTGATACTAATTGCTCATTTGTTACCTTTTCTTGATCTAAATTCTCTAAAAATTTAGGATATTTATTATTAAGTTCCTCAATTAATTTCTTTCTCGTTTCCTCTGTATTATTTACATCAGTAACAGCACCAACCAAGCCATTTAACTCTATTTGTTGTTTTATTAAGGCATCAGATTCGTTTTCTGTTGCTGTTATCATTCCTAAAAAGGCTGTTGTACCCTCAACTATACTCCGGGCCATGTTACTAAATGCAGAATCTCCACTTAATAAACCTAATACAAAGCCCTCCCATGCTGAGTTTAAGATTGTCAAACTACCCTCTAAAGTATCTAACTGCTCTTTAGCCATCTTTTCGGCTGCTCCTCCTGCATTGTTTAATCCAATCTCTAACTCTTTTATTGAATCTGTTCCTTTTGCTAATACCAGGAATGATTTAGCTGCATTTACACCAACCAAATCAACTGCCGCTCCTAATTTATTTTCGCTATTGGCAACCTTTTCAAGCCCTTGTTCTAATGTTAAGCCTTTTTTGTTTAATTCAATAAATGATTTAGATAAGGCATTCCCTGCCATGCTGCCGCTAATCCCTGCATTGGCTAAAGTGCCTAATAATGCTGTTGTTTTTTCAACATTAATCCCAACCGCTGATGCTGCCGGTGCAGCAGTTTTCATTGATTCCTTAAATTTTTCAATATCTAATGCAGATGTACTAAAGGATTTAGCCATTACGTCAACTACTCGCTGAGTTTCATTAGCACCTAATCCAAATCCTCCTAATGTTGCTCCGGCTATTGCTGCTGCCTCTCCTAAATCTGAGCCTGTTGCTGCGGCAAGTGATAATGTAGCCTCTGTTGCTGCTAATATCTCCTTTTCTGTAAATCCTAACTTTGCAAATTCAACCTGCAATCCACTAACTTGAGTAGCTGAGAATGCTGTTGCTGCTCCTAATCTCTTGGCATCGGCTGTTAATGCTCCTATCTGATCCTTTGTTTTGCCTAAAACAGCAGCTAAATTGGCGTTTCCTTGCTCGAAATCTTTAGCAATTTTAACAGCATTACCGATTGCCCTAACTAATCCTGCAATTCCTGCTGTAATTCCTAATGCTCCTGCAAAGTTTTTAAGAGAGCCTATTGCTCCTTTTAATCCTTTTGGATAGTTTCCTACATTTCTTTGAAATTGTCCTGCCGCTGCATCTGCTTTCTTTAATTTAGCATCTAATTTACCCACCTCAGCAGCTAACTTTTTTGTTTTTGTGCTGCTTTCTCCCTCTGTTAATATTAAATCCTTTAATTTCTTTCTAAGGTCATTTAATCTCTTTGATTCTTTCTGATAAACACTAATTAATCCGAGTTTTTCTTGTGCTAATTCTTTGTTTGTTTTTTTTTGTTGCTGCACTTGCAACCTTATCTCCTCATTTTGTTGTATGCTATCGGAGTTTGCTTTTTTTAATTGTTTATTTAACTTAATCCTCTCCTTTTCAATTTCTGATAACCCTTTAAATGCTGCATCAGCATCCTTAATTGCCTTTGTGCCTTTCTGAACATCTGAAAAGTTTACAACCTTAATGTTTTTTAAGTCTTTTTTAACTGTTGCCGCAATACCTTTTAATCCTAATTCAAGTTTATCCAATTCCTCATTTAACTCCTGTGCATTCTTTACTGCCGGAGAAAATAAACCATCCTCAAATATATCCTTATTACTAATCTTTTTTGCCATCGATCAATTTAATGTAGGAATAGTATTCCATTACTGTTGTAACATAAGGATCAATCCTGAATCCCATTTGCTTTTCTAATATTGCTTTAACCTCATGAAAACCCATGCCCTTAACTCCTCTAACTAATGCCGTTAATTCCAACTCAGCAACCTCAATTAGTGTGATATTTGCTGCTGCTCCTAACATGAAATCCGCTTTTAATTTAGCAATATCAATCTGCTTCTCTAAAACTAATAATAAATGCTCATTAATACCAAACTCCTGAGTATATTCATCCATTAATTTGGTATAAATGCCCTCTAATTGCAAAAGTTTACCAACAGAAACCTCAGAATATTTTTTAAGAAAGTATTTTACATCTTTTGTTTCATTGAATCTCCACCAATTTATCAGAGGTAACTCCTGGATTGTATTATAACAATCTGAGCTGTTCTTTAACTCGGAGTACAACAGTTTCCTTAAAAAAGTCGATAAGTATCTGTAAATTTTCATCATTTAACCCTAATATATCCTCTCCAAAATCCTCAAATAGATTAGCATCCTCTCTAATTGGATTGGCATCTATCTCAAAAAAATCCTTTCCAGGAATTATTACAAAGGTACTATAAAATTGTCCTGTATCGAATAGGGTAATATGGAAATCACTTGGAACAGGAACACCTCTCTCCTGTTTACTGTTAATTGTAAATGGAGTATAAACACCTAATGCCCTATTTTTAGAATCAACTCCTTTGTTAAATAGCTGATCCACTCGGTTAAGGTCTAAAATAAATTTTTGTACAATAGGCAACTCAACAAATCTATTGAGGATGATTCCCTCATCTAATTTAGCAACCCTATCTGTTAATTGTCTGATAGCCTCAAAGGCCATTAATCCTCTTTGTTGGATTTTCTTTTGCCTCTTTTTTGTTGAGGTTTAGCAACTTTTGGCTGATGCTTTTTAACCTCTTTCCATGCCTCGTTTATATCGGTAGTTAATAAACCGGAGAACATAGATTTAAAATCTTGTTCACTCATGGTAACTACTGCCGCCAAATTGACAACAGTAGTTCCAAAAGTTATTGATTTTTGATTACTCAATTTATGGTAGAGTAATAGTATTTGTTACAACTGCACTAAAATTATATCCGTTTTTAGTTGGAGTTAATCTCAATACCTCTGTAGTATCCTGAGGAGCATAAGTAATTGTATAAGTACCTCCTGCTGTAGATTCTGTTGATGATGCAACTGCAACAGCTAAAGAATCATCAATGTTAAATAGAGCAAAATCAGTATCAATTAAGCCTTTAACAAGTTGTGGTGCTAATGGCGTTCCGTAACCCGTAACTGTTAATGTTACATCAAATTGATTTAAAGCAATGTTAGCATAAGCAGATGTTATATCTAATAATCCTTTGATTCCTGCTACTGCATCAGTCATCTCATCAGCAGTTACCATTGTCATATTCTCATCTTTCTCGTCAAGTGACCAAGTGAAAGCAATGTTTACTCCGCTAACTGTAGCACTCGCATCATTCTTTACATAAGTCGCTGTAATCGTATCATCTTCTAAGCAAATTGGATGCAAAAACCCTGCTTCAATTTGCTTACCGATTAGATTACCATCTTTATCAATAACATACATTGCAATCTCTGAACATCTTGCGTCATTGATTTGACCTACTAAATGAGGAGCCTGTCCTGGTAAGAATCCAACTACTGTTCTTGCACCCTCAGCAATAAATGCTGTTGAGCCATCATTAAATGATTGAACAATGTTATCCGCTTTCTCATCAGCAACATTCTGTACTCTTGGTAATGGGTACCATCTCTCCTCAGCAACTGCATTCACTTGAGATGCCCAAAAGGCAGCATCCAATGTTGAGGTTAAATCTAATTTGTTTAAAGTACCATCCGCCTTAAATTTCGGAGTTAATACGTATTGTCGAGCAACTGCCTGTAATGGAGTACATGCTGTTCCTGTATTCGACAATCCTACGTCACATTTACAAGCCATAGCTAAAATATTTTTTGTTTTTAATAATTAATTTGTACAAAGGTATTAAAAATTAACATACACAATCATTACAGTTTTCAATTTTCATTATATCTAAGGTAATTTTAACCTCAATACCTGATAAATAAGCATCTAAAACCTTTGATGTTGAGCCTTTATTAGTAGTATAAACACCAAATTTACTCCAATTTATAGTCTTATATTCGTCTAAATCATTATAATTACCATCCTTTTCAACCTCTTTTATAAACTCATCGACCATTGATTGCATTGGCCGGATAATATCTGTATAGATATCAGAGGTTAAATCATCCTCAGGATCATATTCATCCAGGAAAAATAGCCTCAAATCACTTGAATAATCCAATGGATTCTCCTCATTTTGGAATACTGTTTGCGTTAATATCTCCAATAACCAAACTAATGGCAACTGCTGATCGTTATCAACATGGAATAACTCGTTATTAGTAGCCATTGGCGTACCATGCTTGTAAAATGGAGGAGTTATTGTAAATGTAGCGGCTGTTGGCAGTATATCCCCTTTTATAGTCAATGATTCATTTTGTACAAAGGATTGAATTTTATAATCAACAGAATCTATTGTAATAGTTTTACATGGCCTGAGCCAATAAGTGCAGCAAGTATCTAATCTGTAAATGCTATCTCCTAAATCTGTAATTGTATCTATTGTTACAGTTCTCGTTAATTTACCGATTGTTGCCTCAACTTTTTTAGTAATATCTCTCATGATACAAAGGTATTAAAATAATTTTCTATATTTGCAGTCTAATCAGTTGCATTGATTGAGGAAAATATTTTAGATTTGGTTTATTCCAAATGCAATTTAGCCCTTATTAGATGCAACCTGATAAGGGTTTTTTGTTTTTATGCGTCTGAAAACACGATTCGGAACAAAAAATAAAGGTAGGAGAATGGGATATGTAGATACTACCAAGTGTAACGAAAGACAATCACTCTACATAGTGACACGAGTTAGTCCTAAATTGTTGAGTTTACTTAATCTCGTAAAGGTAAGCACCCGATAACTGTCCGGTACGGTGGAGAATGTTAAAAAAAGGGTTTTAGTTGTCTTAGGGATAACTATACCCAATCCTGAGCCAGGAAACGATAAAGAATATTAATAAATAGTATTATAATTAAGTTAGTTATGAGTAGATTAACTCAAATGATTGATTACATAAATAAAGATCCAAAGGAATTAGATAGTAACTATATTAAAGCACATTATACTCACTTTACAATAAGTGAAACTGCTAAAAAAGTTAGGAGAAAGATGAGAGTAAAAAAAAAGGCTGATTAATTTTCTGATTTCTCAAAGGATTTCCAAATAAACCTCACGAATAATCCACCCATACCTCCAACAAAGCCCAATAAAAAGGCTCTCAACAAATCCTCAGTAAAGATTAGCACTCCTGTTGAGAATGCTTGGCCTTGAATCCATGCAAATACACAACCTATTTTATCCTGATGATTCATTTTTAATATACTTTATATAATACAAAATTAGCTGAATAAATATCATCTCCACCATTTAACACATTCCATTCAACAGTAATATCTAAAGTGTTATTTGCTGTTGTATCTATTGCTTGAACATCTTGGAAAATATATCCAAATACTTGTCTGTTATTGTTTTTAGTATAAGCAAAATTACCATTAGTACAAATAGTTCCCGTTGCTCCAATTGATGATATTGTAAAGTCTAATTCAACCTCCCAACCTTGATTTGTTGCATTATCTAAATCAAAAACTCCCGTAGAAGCAAGAATAGTTGTTCCTGTTTTTATTTTTATAGTTATTTCAGACCTACCACCTCCTCCTGTTGCATTAATTAATCCTCCCATCTTGCCGTGAAAGGAATCTCCGACTGCAAAAATATTAGCAGGAATAGAAAGAGAGCCAACTCCTGTACCTACAATAGACTGCTCTCCTGTTGTGTTTATTGTAGCACTATTTGCAGTTTGAGCATAATTACCTATTGATACTGTTCCGCCTGTTCCGTTACTTGCTGCTGTTATCCTGCCATTAGCATCAACAGTTAAATCTGTATTGGTATAAGTTCCTGGAGTAACAGCAGTATTGATCAAATCTGCTGTAATATCTTGTCCTGTAATGGATAAATCTATGTTAGATGAATCTGTTACTGTTGCCGCATCATGCCTTTTTGCTGTATTATCTGCAATATCACTCTGCTCTGCTGTTGTTAAAAATAGATTTGTTGTTCCCTCAGTAATATTATCAGAATTATCAACAGTTTTATCAAAAATATCTGAACCTATTTTTATTTGTAAATCCTCATCAGCACCATCGTTCAACTCTGTT
>Ga0233412_10000878_pt1 | contig 16615 bp, 15 predicted proteins | sample Na_anoxic_4_MG_FD_180667 | JGI IMG/M metagenome (GOLD analysis project Ga0233412, IMG submission 180667) | Seawater microbial communities from Saanich Inlet, British Columbia, Canada - Na_anoxic_4_MG | ecosystem: Environmental > Aquatic > Marine > Inlet | place: Canada: British Columbia...
CCAATTTGAAGGAGTTGGTTTTATATAATAACAAACTAACCACCCTACCAAAAAGTATAGGTAATTTAACCAATTTGAAGAAGTTGAATTTACGTGATAACCAATTAGAAAGTTTACCAGAAAGTATCCGAAACCTTAAGAATTTGAACTCTTTGATTTTATATAATAACCCGATAAGTGATAAAGAAATTGAAAGAATAAAAAAATTATTGCGAAAGACAAAAATATATTTTTAAACATTATGGGAAACTTAGAATATTCATTTGATAACATATTAAAATCTTATATTGATATTGGTAAACAATTAACCGAGCATCAAGTTAATCTTATTTCATCAAATAAGGGTATGCTTAAAACATATCTTAGAAAAAGGGTTATCGCTGTTAAAAAAACCAAAGGTTTATATTCAGATAAGGAATTAGAATTATTGAAAAAATATGATAAGAAATCATATGATGATTATATGAATTATATATCAACTTTAAAGGAGTTGGATTTAACGTTTAACCAATTAACCAGCTTACCAGAAGGTATAAACAATCTAACCAATTTGGAGAAGTTGGATTCATATTTTAACAAACTAACCAGCTTAGAAGGTATAGAGAATCTAACAAATTTGAAGGAGTTTAGTTCATCTCATAACAACTTAACTAGCCTACCAGATTGGATTGGAAACCTTAAAAATTTGGTGAGGTTGTATTTAGATAAGAACAAACTAACCACCCTACCAGAAAGACTTGGGAACCTAACAAAATTGGGGTGGTTGTTTTTAGAGAATAACGAATTAACCACCCTACCAGAAAGCATTGGCAATTTAACCAATTTGAAGGTGTTGTATTTAAATAATAACGAATTAATAAGTTTACCAAACAGCATTGGAAAACTTATTAATTTGAATGATTTGTGGTTACAAGATAACCCAATAAGTGATGAAGAAAAGGAAAGAATAAAAAAATTATTACCAAATACAAAAATATATTTTTAAACATTATGGGAAATTTAGAATATTCATTTGATAACATATTAAAATCTTATATTGATATTGGTATGTTATTGCCAGAACGCCAAATTAATCTTATTTCATCAAATAAGGATATGCTTAAAACATATCTTAGAAAAAGAATTATTGCTGTTAATAAGAATATATACGATGATTTAAGAACTAATGAATTTGATTTATTAGAAAAATATTTTAGTGATAGTAAGTTATTTAAAGATTATGTATCAAATCTTAGTTTTATTGAGTATACCAATAAGCAGTTAACAACTTTACCAGATTGGATTGGAAATCTTACAAATTTGAAGGAGTTGGATTTATATCGTAACAAATTAGAAAATTTACCAGATTGGATTGGAAATCTTAAAAAATTGAATAAGTTGGGCTTAGATTCTAATAAGTTAACAAATTTACCAAAGGTTATTGGAAAGCTAACAAATTTGAAGGGGTTAAATTTAAGTTATAACCAATTAAAAACTTTACCACATTGGATTGGAAATCTTACAAAATTAGAGAGGTTGGATTTACGTGATAACCAATTAACAACTTTACCAGATAGCATGGTAAATCTTACAAAATTGGAGATATTAGATTTAGGTTATACCAAATTAACAACTTTACCAGATTGGATTGGAAATCTTAAAAAATTGGAGTATTTGATTTTATATGATAACCCAATAAGTGATGAAGAAATTGAAAGAATAAAAAAATTATTACCAAATACAGATATAAGGTTTTAAACATTATGGGAAACTTAGAATATTCATTTGATAACATATTAAAATCTTATATTGACACTGGCATACAATTAACCGACCATCAAGTTAATCTTATTTCATCAAATAAGAACATGGCAAAGACATATATAAGGAAAAGGGCTATCGCTCTTAAAAAAACAGGGTTTAAAGATAATAGCAATAGACCAATAATACTTTCGGATAAAGAATTAGAATTATTTAAAAAATATGATAAAAAAATATATGATGGTTATATGAATTATTTATCAAATTTGGAGGTGTTGTGGTTAAATGATAACAACCTAACAACCTTACCAGAAAGCATTGGTAATTTAACCAATTTGGAGAGGTTGTATTTACAGAATAACCAACTAACCACCTTACCAGAAAGCATTGGTAATTTAACAAAATTGAAGGGGTTGAATTTACAGAATAACCAACTAACCACCTTACCAGAAAGTATTGGTAATTTAACCAATTTGGAGGTGTTGTATTTACAGACTAACGAACTAACCACCTTACCAGAAAGCATTGGTAATTTAACCAATTTGGAGAGGTTGTATTTAAATAATAACCAACTAACCACCTTACCAGAAAGCATTGGTAATTTAACCAATTTGGAGAGGTTGGATTTATATAGTAACCAACTAACCACCTTACCAGAAAGTATTGGTTATTTAACAAAATTGAAATGGTTGGAGTTACAGAATAACCAACTAACCAACTTAGAAGGTATAAAGAATCTAACCAATTTGGAGTGGTTGTTATTATCTAATAACGAACTAACCAGCTTAAAAGGTATAGAGAACCTAACCAATTTGGAGAGGTTGAATTTACGTGATAACAAACTAACCACCCTACCAGAAAGCATTGGTAATTTAACCAATTTGAAGTTGTTGCGTTTAGCTGATAACAACCTAACCACATTACCAGAAGGTATAGGTAATTTAACAAATTTGACGAGGTTGTATTTAGATAATAACAAACTAAGTCCTAAAGAAAGGGAAAGAATAAAAAAATTATTACCAGATACAAAAATATATTAAAAATTATTATGGGAAACTTAGAATATTCATTTGATAACATATTAAAATCTTATATTGATATTGGTAAACAATTAACCGAGCATCAAGTTAATCTTATATCCACAAATAAGAACATGGCAAAGACATATATAAGAAAAAGGGCTATCGCTCTTAAAAAAACAGGGTTTAGGAAAATTATACTTTCGGATAAGGAATTAGAATTATTTAAAAAATATGATAAAAAAATATATGATGGTTATATGAATTATTTCTCAAATTTGGAGAGGTTGTATTTAAATAGAAACCAATTAACAAGTTTACCAAATTGGATTGGAAATCTTACAAATTTAGAGTGGTTGTATTTAAATTATAACAAATTAACAAGCCTTCCAGATAGCATTGAAAACCTAACCAATTTGAAGGAGTTGGATTTACGTTATAACCAATTAACAACTTTACCAGATAGCATTGATAATCTTACAAATTTGAGGTATTTGTATTTACCTGGTAACCAATTAACAAGTTTACCAGATAGCATTGGAAATCTTAAAAATTTGAAGGAGTTGGATTTATCTAAGAACCAATTAACAAGTTTACCAGATAGCATTGGAAATCTTAAAAATTTGAAGGAGTTGGATTTATCTAAAAACCCAATAAGTTATGAAGAAAAGCAAAAAATAAAAAAATTATTACCAGATACATATATAGACTTTTAAACATTATGGGAAACTTAGAATATTCATTTGATAACATATTAAAATTCACCAGACCTATCACGTTCTGAAACTTCTTGAATATAAGCAATTGATTCATCACTAAGTATTTTTTCAGAACTTCTTTCTTTCCAATCTTGCCTAACTTCTTCCCATTCGGTTTCTTCAATATTATTTGGAATCTTATTAACAGAATCCCAGAATCTAATTTCCTTATCTTCCATTATCATAAGTGCTTCATAAGTGTCTTGGTCTTCTGGTTTAAATGGCTTACCAGCAATTAAGGTGCATTGTTTTTTTGTGAATACACTTCTGTCAGCCAACTTAATAAGTTTTGTTTCCTTATCCTTATAAACATTAATAATAATTTCATCTCTTATTTCGGGGTCAAAACAAACCAAAAGTGGTTTTATTCTCTTATTAAAGGCATCAAGATATTTTGCAACATTATATTCATCATTTGTTAGGTTTGGATTTTTATCCAATTGTTCTTGTGGTATTAATTTGCAGTTAAATTTTATCTCAACAACTTCCTTCGTTTCCTTATCTTTTATGGCTTTCACATCACTATGTGACTTGGCTGTACCAGTATTAACATAATATATAACATCACCCAAATTAACATTTAATTCAGTCTTTAAGATTAATTCCATATGCGCTTGCCTAGCCTTATAATTCCCAACTTTATTTTTTTGTTTACAATATACATCTTTATAGTAGACTGGGAGCATCTTTACCTTAGATTTTGATGCTATTTTTGCGACAGGTATTTTATAATCATATATATCATAAACATACTTATAATACCATTCAATAAATTCATAACCCTTACCATCTAATAATAACCTAACACCCTTATCTAAGAATTCTTCAATATATACTGGCATTGCCTTGGATTTAATGGAATTACCAACAAGCTTAACCTTTCCATCAATTAGGTTAGCATAGTTCTTTCTTGCAAAATTAATGGTTGATTCACAAATATCATCAACATCTAACCCCATTCTACCATGCATATATTCTTCATTAAATTCAGCCAACACAGCCTCTACCCCAACCAAAACACTCCCTGGTTCATATTTTTTTGTTTTCCAATGAGTGGCTTTGCAAATATATGTCACAGAATTTATATTATCTGGTATTGCAAAGTTTGCACCATCAGTATCCATAACAAGTGCCCTAAATCCATACTTTTCTGTAAAGTGTCTGACCATTAATCTTAAGTATTGTCTACCTCTACAGGTTGTTTCTTCAGCACAATCAGAATCACCCCAATTAAATATATATGGTGCACCATATGCCCCAAAAAATGAATTTGCAAATATCTTAAGTGGCAATTGTTTTTTATCATAATCAGAAGATTTTTTCTTTTCTTCTGCTATCATTATATTTGCTTTATTTATTCTATCTTGAGTTAACTTATGTATGTGTTTTTCAAGGAGGTCAATAAGTTTTTTATATTCTTTTTTATGTGTACCAGTTAAGAATTTAAATTCATCACGCTTATCAACAATATATGTTAATAATCCTTCCATCACCCCAGATATATCAATAATTGGGAATATCTTATGTGTTATCTGTGTCTTTGGATAAAGTGCGGCAAAGTCAAGCTTTATAACGTTTTTAGCAAAACCAACCTCTAAGAGTCTTGATAAACCACCCGTAAAGTTTCTTTTTTCTGTTGTGTTTGGTATTGCTAAGTTATTTTCATATGACCAAGCCGCCATTATTAATTTCCATTGGGTTGCTGTTCCCATGGTTGAACTCCTTGCATATGACGTTGGAAGTAATTTTGCCACTAAATATGCCGCTTGATTATATATACCATCAACTTGTTCAGTTTCCCAAAGGTCATCCAATAAATATCTTTGAACAATATAATCCCCCTTAACGGTTAAATACCCCTCTTTTAAGAGACTTTCTTCACTTATCCTATACCAACTACCATCCGTGTCATTAAATGCGAAATCAGAGGCATCTGACCATGTTTTATATATAAGTTCACCTGGGACATAAACTCTATTCTTTTTAGCCACACCAGAGAACTGGGTGATATATTTTAAATTCCATTTTTTAATGCTTGAATTTATGGCTTGTGCCTTTCTAACGGCATGTGATATATCTAGGATATTATAACCCCACATTAGGGTTTGTTGATATGCTTCAACTTCACTACCTAATTTAAGTAATGAATCTTTCCATCTAATATTATAATTATGTTTTAGTGTCTTAGCTATATTTTTTATATCTATACCTAAAATTTCACATCTAACCCTAATAAATGGCCAATCGAAATTTTCAGAATTATATGCGGTAATAACATCTGGACATATTTCATTAATTATCTTAAAAAAATCGGTTATATTTTTTCTTTCTGAGTTTCTTTTATCACTTGGGGTGTCTCCCTTGGTTTCCAATACATATTCAAATCCTCTATTATCCTTTATACCTATTTGGAATATTGCATTTGTTTCTGGTTCAAGACCTTCTGTTTCAAGGTCAAACTGAAGTCTATGTAAATCATCATAATCATCCATACCCTTGAACAATCTCATACCAGTTTGCATTAAGAATTGTTCACTTGGTGAAAACTTAACAAATAATTTTTTATATTTTTCACTAAATATATCGACACCACCATTTTTAAAAAATGTGATTAGGTTGGTGTAACTATCAGTACATTCTGCTAAAAATTTATACCCATTTTCTAATCTTTCTGGTGTATTACCATCATCATCAGATATTTTTAATGCTTTAATCTTAACACCCAAGTTTCTCATTGCAGATTTTATGGCAGATTTTTTACCACCATAAATTATTTCGGAGACTTCATGTTTAAGCCATAGGAAAGGTTTATATTTATGTTTTTCTATTCTTTTACCCTTTTCTGGGTCATTTATAACCAATGAAACGAAGTTTTCATGGTATGCACCCTCAATACCAACAATATATCTCTTAGGGTGCTTTCCTTCAAGAAATGTCTCAATTACATCAAAACCAACCTTTTCTTTTCCCATAATTTTATTTTCTTTTTACGAAGATAAGAAATTTTGGCCAAAAATTAAATGAAAATGTATTTATTTTTTTATGCTACCATCCAATATATGAATAAAAATCTCTTCTCTTATTGGCACTATAAGGGTTCCAGACCCATCAAGAAATTCAATGATAAACTTACCAACATATGTCCCAGCTTTTGCGGTGTTTTTTGCTGTAAACTTATATGCTATATAGTATTCTTCATCTTCACAACCATTATATTCAGATTTAAGAATACAAATTGCTGGTTTTTTGCCTATTTTTTTAACACCAGTCACAACATCTGTCATGGTGAAGTACATATTACTATTTTGTAACATATCATGAAATTCTCTAAAAGAATATCTACCATCTTTTATTAATTCCATGACTAGCATTGGTAATGTAGCACCTTTATTAATATGAAAATTCATTATTATTAATTTTTTATACCGTATCTTATTTTTTCCACTTCAAAGTTATTGGTTAGGTCACACCAATTCAAATCACATATATAGTATCTGAATTGTGAAATATCACCAATAAATGTTCCAGCGAAATTTTGTTCTATTATTAATCCCAAATCATCTGGGTCTTGACCATCAAATGTCATTGATTCCAATAAGCCTTGAGAACCCCCACCAAGACTATAATTAAATGGTACACCCAATTGTTTATCTTTATATTCATTAAGTCTTCTTGCAATAAACTCATCAACCTCTTCAGCCACAAACTTTAATTTTGAATTAACATAAAACATTAATCTACCCTTCCTTTGTTTCCCATACTTAAGTTGACATTCATCATATTCTGGCATCACAAATCTAATTCCAATATGTGTCCATTGATTATCAGTAACCATACCACTTATTGAATATTGTTCTTCAACAGTAACACCAGTAACATAAGTTTCTCCAGAACAATAACCAGTTAATTTTAACGCCCTATACCCAATTGAGCCATCATCTTTAATTCTAAACCCTATTGCATTATCAATAATGTCAGCATCTTTATCAAGTATTAATAAGTCTGATGTGAAACCAGTAAATGTGCACACGGTTTTATTACCAAATCCACTAATATCGCCACCACAACTACCACATTTAGGGTTATTACTAGCTCTACCAAATATAAGGAATGGGTTTTGAGTATTTGTTATTTGTTGTGTATATCCAGTTATTGTTATACCACCACCAGTATATGTACACACAGTTTTATTACCAAAACCACTAATATCTCCACCGCAACTACCACATTTAGGGTTATTACTAGCCCTTCCATATATTAGAAATTCATTTTCTATATTTCTTATTTCTAATGGGGGTGGACTAAGGGATATTGGGTAACCACTATCACCACTAATTGATATTTGTGTTTCTTTGGGTATTGTACAAAATGTTGTTACAGTTCCAGTGCATCCAGTATCTGAAGTACAATTAATTGTGCAACCAGTGTTTAATCCTTCAAAAACAGTCCAGTATTTATTTTCTGCTCTTGTACCCATATAAAAGAAAAATCCTTTATTATTTGGGTATGTGTCATTAAGTGTTGTCCCAGTTGTGCCAGAACATACAGTATCAGATTTATTAAGCCAAAATTCGGCTGCCCAAGCCTTTGGTACTCTAACTGGTAATACTTCATAACTATAACCATCTAACTTATAATAACCTTGATAAAATCCACCACAAAGTCTACTATAATCACCAAGTGTTGTATTGCCACTTATTATATCGATTGGGTAGACATAGTTTTCGGTCATACCAGTAACCCTAGTCATACATAATCTTGTGTCACCAGAAGGTATAACTATTGTTGTTCCAGTAATTGCTGATAATAATGCGGAATTTGATGTATCACCAGTTGTTTTATCGAATGTAATATACCCATTATCAATCCCAGTTAAACCAAATGTATTAAGGGTATAACCAGTGTTTGTTGCACCAGTCCAAGTAACAAGACTACATATTGTGTCTGCTGATGTTGTACCACTTGCATATATCCCAGCTTCATTAAAATCATAATGAACAACAAAACAATCTCCAGAAACAATAATACCATCATACATACAACATGAAACTTGTTCATCTTGTGCTAAGTAAAAATCATAGTATTTGTAATTACTTAGGTATCCATCAATCTTATTAAAATTAAAATTCTTTAAATTACCCATTATTAAAATGTTTCTAGTGGTGACCTACCCCAACCATTATTTCCTTTTATATAAATATAATTATCATCTCTGGTTATTTCACCTAATTTACCCTCACTATCATTTGTTGATGTTGGTGTGAATGTTGGTATGATTAACCCTTTAGGTATTATATGATTATTTGTAATCCAATCACCATCAGAATTTATTATAAACTCTGAATTAGTGTTATCATCTATACCCTTAACTATTGTTATACCACCATTTAATGCGGTTTGTTTTGTACCATTAAAATTAAGTTCGATATTATTATCTTCAGCGGCAATTGTTTGGGTTTCAAGAATAAGTTCTTTATTTTTTGTTAGTGTAATTGAATTTGTTGCTAACTCTTTAATTGCACCAATAATCCAGGGGATTAATTCTTTATGTTCTATGGTTAATGTTCCATTACCCTTTGCTCTTTTTCTAACAATTTCTGGTATTACCTCTATAACTTCTTGTGCTACCAAACCAAATACAGTACCTTCTCTTAATTTTATTTCTTCTACCCATTCAAAAGAAATTGGGTTAAGTTTTAGTATTGTATTTAGTGCACCATTAATACTATTTATATTTTTCTTAAGGGTTATATCGGAAGCACCATCAATTATTAACCCTTCACCATTTGTTTGTAAATCATTAACATTAATTAGACCATCAATCACTAAATCTGGGACATATACGGTATCATTAGTTACCGCTGTAATCGATTGTCCACCTAATACTATGCTTCTTTGTATATCTGTATCAACCACATTATCCATACCACCTAATATGGCTGAAGAATGTGCCCCAGGATTTATATTATTATTTACACCACCTAATATCGCTGATTGGTCACCATAAGCACCATATGTGGCCCCAGTTGCGATAAAATGTACAAATGATGTCTGCCCACTTGATACTACAGAATTACCACCAGCATGCGAATAAACACCACTAGCAATCGTTGCATTACCTTGGGCATGTGAATCTGCACCAATAGCTTTAGTATTTCTACCTTCGGCATGTGATGCCGCACCAGAAGCTGTTGTTAACTTGCCTTCTGCATGTGCTGAATCAACACTAGCGATTGTCCTATCTCCTTGTGCATGTGAATTAGTTCCACTTGCGGTTGTGCTACTACCTTGTGCATATGAGTAATCACCACTAGCAGTTGTTTGAAATCCTAATGCTGTTGATGATGCTCCAGTTGCTGAAGAAGTGTTATATTGTATATTATCATGTATCGTTATTGGTGAACAACCATAAAGATTTGTGATATATAAATCATTTATACAGGTTGCTGAAGTATTACCAGTAAATGTACCTCCAGATATCGGTTGAAATCCAACCTTACCTTCAGAGTCAATACAAGTTAACGCATATCCAATTTGTGGGTTTTCTGTAACTATTAATTTTTTTGTTCTTATTATTTCTTTATTATCAATCCATATTGTTCTACCAGTAAAATCTAATGTTGTTGCAGACAAGAAACTAACACTATCATGTTCAACGGTACCAGTATATGAACCACCAGAGTCCAACATATTTGTAACTTGTAAATCAAAGCTAACACCAGTATATGTGAGTGTAACAGAATTACCATCAATAACTGTTGTTGTATTTGCAGTATAAATTGGTCCAACATTTTGAGTTATACCGCTATTTGATGGAGTTATTGCGCTTATTGCACTTGCACCTAATTCCATTCTACTATCATACCAAGTAAATACTGTTGTTGCTGAATTACCAGAAAAAGTACTTAATACCGAGGAAACGGTTTCAGTTGTTGTTTGGTTTGATAAATCAGCACCTGTGGTTAATGCACTAAATGACACACCAAAAACGGTTGCACCAGAAAGAGTTGTGTTAGTTCTAACCCTTTGTTTTATTTGTCTATTATCTGAATAATCTAATTTAGTCCTAAAAGGCATAGTTTTTATCTTTTAATATAAATATTACCATATTTTGTTATATTTATAAATATAAAAAGTAAATTTATGAAAAAGACAATATATACTAAAAAAGATTTTAAGGAAAATTATAAACCAGAAGACCTTGATGAGTTATATGATGCCTCTGGTGGTGAAATAGGTGGTGACACACCAATGATGACCACAAGTCAAGTAACATCCTTCACCCCTAAAATACCTGGGGATGATTCATCTAATAGAGAATTCTCTAAAGATGGGCCACCAACATTGAATAAATATATTGCACAAACAAGAAACACAAGTGCTGAACCATACCATGGGTTTCCTGGTGGTATGCCTTATGGGGTTGGTGGTGTTTATGAAAGCGAAGATATTGTTGAGAGGGCAAAAAAAAGAGTTAAAAATATGTTGGAAGACTTGGTTAATCCGAATGAAAAAAATGGTATGGTTACAACAACTACATACTCCGATTTTAATCAAAACAAAATACCAGATATTCAAGAGATTGATGATGAAACGGTAATTGATAAAACAACAAAATTTTTAGAAAGTATAAAAAGTTTAAATGATAGTGAAAAGTTGGCAATAGTTATGAATTATATCTTAAAAAATGTTGATATGAGTGAATTAAGTAAAAATCATAAGAATATACTACAAAAATTAATATAAAATGCCTAATAAGGATATAAAAAATAAAAAATATAAAATACCTAAAAAATTTGTAAAAAATTTGGGTGAAGAAATTAGTGGTAAGAATCTACCAACAAAAATATCTAGATTAGAAAATAAAGAATCTTTAACTGAAGAAGAAGAAGAAGTCTTAGAATGGCTTAATAAAACATACAATAAGAAAAAAGAAGAAAGTTATCATCATAAAGATATTCAAAGAAACAATGGTAGGGAAAACGCATTTAAAGAAGAACACACTAAAGATAATAAGAATACTAATGTGACAAAACCTGGTGGTTTAGCTAAGTTAAATAGTAGTACTAAAGTTTCAAAACAATTAGAAAATAATATGGTACAATATTATGAATCATTTAATAAAGAAATTAAAGATATGATATATTTAATAGAGTACATGGATAACAATAAAAATAAAATAATTTAATCATTAGTAATAAACTAGAAGAAGCGGCACTTGCTGCAAGAAACACATTAATAGCCATTAATTATTATGATAACGTGGCTGATGCAAATAATTATAGTGCAACACATACAAGAGCATTATCAGATGACTTAACACCAATACATGGTAAGGGCACTGGTATTTTTCTGGATACCAATAATGGTGGTGGGGATTTAGATATAAATGGTAATCCAACTGAAGGTGGGTCTGGAAGACTTGCGGCTTTTGCCAATAATGGTTCTACTTGGGGATATACTCCAGATTCATATTATGAACATCCAGATACATCTGGAAACATTGGTCAAGTATCATTTTAAACTTTAAAATAAATTGATGAAGCTTTACAATATATATAAAAGTCTTATATTAGAATCAATATCTGATAAAATTAATACTGCTATTAAGGGTGATGTTGGTGGTAATGGTAGACCATTTAATGTTTGGGTTAATATTTGGTATCAAAAGAAAGAAAACGGACCAATAACAAAAAAGTTTTGTTTTATAATTGGTAGAGGGAATTTGGCTGGTGGAACACATGAGGATGCTATTAGAATATGGGACCCAGCCTATGATAACAGTAAGAAAAACTTTAAAACGCTATTAGTGTCTAAAATAACTAATATTGAACCAACCAAATTAAGACAATGGAATCCAGATGAATTTGATGATTATGTTAAGTATTCTGGAAAACCACCATATGACAAAAAAATGCTTAATGGGAAATATAATGGAGACTTATATGTCAAATTATGGGATAATAAAGAAGCTAGTAAAAATAATAATGTAGATTTAGAAGATAACGAATAAGATAATGAATCAAACACCAAAACCAGTAGATTTAAATAAATTAAAGGGTATTTTAGGAAACGCAAGAGCCATAATGAATAAAGTTGAAGGCAATACTAAAAATTCCAATACTAATAAGTATGCCGAAAATACTGACAATTATATTACTGAAGCCGAAATGCAACAACAACAACAGCAACCGATTAATCAACCTACACAAAATACACAAATAACAAAAGAAGCTATTATGAATTCTAAATTACCCGATGCCGTTAAAAAAGCTATGTTAGAAAATCCCATACAACAAACAAATGGATTAACACATACATTTAGTTTAGATGATGTTTCAGACTTGGTTGAAAACAAACCCACCAAAAGAAAAAAAAGAGTGAATGAAACCTCAACCAATAAGAAGGCAAATACCATTAATGAGAAATACTTAAGAGAACTTATTAAGGATGTGTTGATAGAATACCTAACAACTGATTATAGTAAGAACTTAACAGAAGGGGTTATTAAAAAAACGATAAGCACATTACTAAAGGAAGGTAAGATAAAAACAAAAAGATAATTTATAAAAACATTTATTTTTTTTAAAGGTTCAGATATTTTCTGGACCTTTATTATTTACATTATATTTTTTATGGTTAATTTATTAAAAAATATAATAAATATGCAAAAAATTAAAGTTTTAGTAGTACCATCAGACCGCACTGGAGTAGGATATTTTCGTTCAACAAAACCACATATAGTACTAGAAGAACAATATCCAGATGAGTTTCATATAGATATTGATTACCAACCTCAATTAGATAATGAAAAATGGTTAATGAAATATGATATCATTCATTATCATAGAACATTGGGACCATTTGAGAAGCTTAAAGAAACCCTTGATAGAATTCACAAATTGGGTATTGTGACTGTTATGGATTTGGATGATTACTGGTCTCCAGGTAAACACCACCCAGCTTATCTATTGATAAAGCAAGCTGAGATGGATAAAAAAATACTAAATAATATTAAAATATCTAAGAATGTTATAACAACAACCCCAATATTTGCTAAAGAAATAGGCAAATATAATAAAAATGTTTTTGTTTTACCCAACGCTATTGACCCAAGAGAAAAACAATATACACCAACCCCAGAACCATCAGAAAGAGTTAGAATTGGGTGGCTTGGCGGCAGCTGTATGACACCAGACACCGAGATATTAACAGATGGTGGTTGGAAAAGATTTGATGAATTAAATCAAACTGAATTAGTCGCAACACTAAACACAAAGACAAATGAATTAGAATACCATAAACCAACTGGTTATATTTGTGAACCATTTGAGGGTGAACTAAATTGTGCCAAGAACGGCTTAATAGAATATGAAGTAACCCCAAATCACAATATGTTTGCTTCTGTGGCTAATAATTTAACCCATAAAAAGTTAAATTTAGGTCTAATACAATCTAGTGAAGTTCATGGTAAAAACTTTCATGTTAAGAGAGATGCTACTTGGGTTGGTGAAGATAAACAATATATGAGAATACCGCCTATGGTTGAACAAGAACTTGTTGGTGAATTAGTTAACGAATATGGTGTTATAGATTCCAAATCTAAACGCAAGGGTTATTTGCTAGAAAAATATGGTAATGATAACTTATTGGATATGGATAAATGGTTACAATTCTTTGGGTTTTGGCTGGCTGAAGGATGGACTACTAAAACACCCAATTTATATCAAGTAGGGGTGGCTCAATTCAAAGATAATAATTACTTAGAAACTATGTATGGGTTATTAGTTGATTTAGGTTACAAGCCAACATACACTAAAGATGGTAAGCAACTTAGAGTTTTTGATAGACAATTATGGGCTTATTTAAGAAAATTTGGTAATTCTTATGAAAAATATATACCTAATGAAGTATTAGAATTATGTCCTAGACAGCTAGATATATTTTTAAAGTGGTTTATTAAAGGTGATAGTCATGTTGAAAAAAATAAATACACCAGAAGGAGGGCTTGGACAAGTTCAAAAAAACTAGCGGATGGTTTACAAGAAATAGGGCTAAAAATCGGTATTTCAACAACAATAACCAATAGAGGTAAAAAAACTACTTCGATTAAAGGTAGGGATATAATAACACAACATGATAGCCACCAAGTTAATTTCGGTAAACACCCTAGTGTTAGTAAACATAATAAAAATACACCACTAATTAGAGCAGAACATCAATATAAAAAAAAGTATAGTGGTAATGTTTATTGTGTTGAAGTTAAAAACCATATAATATATGTTAGAAGAAATGGTAAACCTTTTTGGATTGGTAATTCACATTTAGAGGATTTAAAGATATTATCTGGTGTTGTTGGTAGATTAAAATCAGATAAATTATTAGATAAGGTTCAATTTGTTTTATGTGGTTTTGATACCAGAGGCACAATAACCATTATTGACCAAAACACTGGTAAACAAACAAGAAGACCAATAACACCAATGGAAAGTGTTTGGTATAAATATGAACAAATTTTCACAAATAATTATACAACAATCAGTGAGGGATATAAAAAGCATTTATTGTCCTTCACAAAAGATGAGTATCATGATGTTGCAAATGAACCGTACAGAAGAGTTTGGACAAAACCTATTAGTACATATGCAACCAATTATAATCTTTTTGATGTGTCCTTGGCACCATTGGAAGAAAATATATTTAATAAGGTTAAATCACAATTAAAAGTTATTGAAGCTGGGTTTCACAAAAAGGCTATAATTGCGCAAGATTTTGGTCCTTATCAAATAGACCTTAATCATTTATTTTTGAAACCACAAAAGGGTGGGTCTGGTGTAAGTATAAATGATTGTGGTAATGCTTTATTGGTTAATACTAAAAGAAACAAGAAGGATTGGTATAAGAATATTAAGAGGCTTATTAAGAATCCAGATATAATTGAGGATTTAAGTAAGAGACTTCACGAAACTGTGGTGGATACATATAGCATTGAAGCCGTAACAATTAAGAGGCGAAATCTTTATAAAAAATTATTGAAAAATTCTAAAATAAGTGAAAAAAAGGTTGTTAAACAACAATAATATTATTATCTTTGTTATATTATAATTTTTAATTAACTAAAAAACACTTGTTATGCTTACACAGGATAAAATTTTAAAGAATGCTAAAAAATTTCATGATACAGCGGTAAAATATGAAATAATCAATGACACCCTAAGTGATTTACTTGGTAAAGAATTTATATCGGCACCATGTACTAGTAGTACTAAATACTATAATGCATATGAGGGTGGGTTAATACAACATATATTAAACACAACAAAATATGCGGTATCCATAAATAATTTATTACCAGAGTCCAAGAGGGTTGATGTTGCATCTTTAATAAAGGTTTGTTTAATACATCAGATTGGAAAATCTAATATGTTTATACCTCAAGAATCTAAATGGCATAGAGATAATAGGGGGGAGATGTACACTTGGAATGAAGATAACCTAAGTATGAGTGTCGCTGAACGTTCAATATACTATGCATTAAAGTCTAATATAGATTTATCGGAAGATGAGGTTTTTGCGATTTATAACTATAACAGTGATTTTTCACACAAACCAATGGTTAATGAAGGTGAAAAGTTGGCGGCATTGTTGAAAATATCAAATATGACTGCAATAATTGAAGAAAAATAAACACTATGAATTATAATATTGATGAAATAAGGGCGAAATTCTTTAAGGCTATGGATGGTAACAATGACTATAGTATTAAAGATTTTGATGCTGAATTTAAGCACACCAATCATACTGCACAACCGATTAATACTTCAAAGATTGGTGTGAAGGTGATTAATAAATCAAATAATCCAGACCCAGAGTTCCAAACAGAAGGTTCTTCTGGGTTTGATTTTAGGGCTCACTTGGAGAATCCAGTTTGGTTACGGGGTGGTGATATTAAAATAATACCAACTGGGTTATATTTTGGTTTACCACAAAATACTGAAATACAGGTTAGACCAAGAAGTGGACTTGCTGCGAAGCATGGTATTACGGTATTAAATTCTCCAGGTACGATAGATAGCGACTATATTGGAGAGGTTAAGA
>Ga0233412_10000879_pt1 | contig 16615 bp, 19 predicted proteins | sample Na_anoxic_4_MG_FD_180667 | JGI IMG/M metagenome (GOLD analysis project Ga0233412, IMG submission 180667) | Seawater microbial communities from Saanich Inlet, British Columbia, Canada - Na_anoxic_4_MG | ecosystem: Environmental > Aquatic > Marine > Inlet | place: Canada: British Columbia...
ATCCTTCAGCGGGAAGGCAGACATGTCGACCGACAGCCCTGGGACCGCAGGGTTGGCCACCTTGCACAGTGCATGCGCAGCATCAAGCCTCTCGTTCTTTCAAAGGACTTCCTGTTGGTGTCTGCCGCGCTCTTCTCACAGGACTTCAAGGAGCTCGAGCTGTTCATAGAAAACTCCGTATACGACGTAGACTACATCCAGGCTCGAGGGGTGTCCCATCAAAAGTTTGAGAACTTCAGTATCAAGCAGTTCAGGAGACGCGAACGCAGTGCGTTGCCGACTGCAGTGTTCAGCGTCCGACCGAACCTGCGCACTGATATCTATGAGCTATACTGCTTCTCTGGCACAGCGACATTCCACAACGTCGCGCACATACCTACCTACAAAACGAGTGTGATGATGAACTCGATATTTAGGAACATACGCGAGAACGCCAGGCTGGACGCGCTCGAAGAGAGCGAGGACGAGGACGAGTTCGAGAACGTGGCCGAGGACAAGTTCGTCGACCTGGGTGTGGAAAGGACGATGCGTTGCGTCTATTCCTATCGGTTTAGGCGGTGGGTCCCCCGGGAGGTCGTAGAATCTGGGACAAAGCTGGTGACCGCCCAGGAATTAAAGGCCCTGGAGAAAAAAAACTAGTTACATTATATATAGATGAAGGACCTTGTTCGGCAGAACAACATGCAATACGCGGGAAATTTCAGCAATACCCTTGTGACGAAGAGCGGTTGCAAGGGCACGTCGAACAACCGCGCGGCTGCCGCGGGGGTATACCAGGCCGGTGGCGACGGCTCGGCCGGCGACAGAGGGTATTCGACCAGCATAGCGGACGGAAGCGGTGCTCTCGACAGCCCCATGCGCACGTACGAGGGGTATGGAGACTCGGCTGGCTCCATGAGGACAATGGCACAGGAGAGAGGGGGCAACAACTTCCCTGTCTTCTCCAAGTCGATAGCGAGCCTAAGTGGAGGACGCAAACCGAAGACGAAGAAGCGCGGGAAGAAGTTCTACAAGGGGAGCCGGTCGAAGACCATGCCCGGGAAGGAGGACTTCACCACCAAGAAAAAGTCGAAGATGTACAATGAGAAGCGCTTCAAGCGCCTCTTCGGGAGGCGGACCGGGCGGGCACCGATCTTCTCTTACATTGGCGGGAGAGGCGCAAAAGGGTTCTCGCACCCAAAGAAGGGGCAGATGAGCCGCACGCGCAAGGGGCGGCAAGACTTCACCACAAAGCGCGGCAACAAATACTTCGACCGCAAGGGGAGGCGCAGCCGGCACGCCAGGGGCAGCAAGAAGAAGCGCAACCCATACATGAAGGGAGGCAAGGCTCTCGCCTTCTCCGACGTTCCTCAGGGAAACGCCAACAACCCGGCTATCGCCCGCGCCCATTCCAACTACTACGCCATGGGCAGCAACCCCGGCCCCGGGGGGCGCCTCGCCAACCCCATCCCCTACAAATCGAAACCTCTCTGCCCTCTAAAGGGGAACTAGGCATTTTCTCCCCTTCCTCGCCTTATCGGTCGACTCGTTGAGCGTCGTCCATTCGCCCGCATCATAATTGTTCGTAAAAACTATTTTATAGTTCTCCTTTCTATAGAATACTTTCCGCTTACGCCACTGATTCTGGAAGACGTCGTGCTTGTCCACAATGTCGAACACGACCGGGTTGTGGTCTTTCGAGCGCAGGATCCTGCCGATCGATTGCGTGACGTCAGTCTTTGGAGTGGCCATTACCAGCGTTGTCAACGTCTTGATGTCGAGCGCCTCCGCGGCCATCGCGTAAGTCGCAAGTATGACCTTCTTAGTCTCGCTGACCTTGAGATCTCTCTCCTTCATACCTCCTATGTAGTAGCCAACCGTAGCGATGTTCCGGTGTTCGATCGCCTGGTGGAAGTAGGCAAGCAGGGACTTGTTGTGCGCAAGCATTATGACCTGCTGGGACGGGTCATCCTCCAGCGTGTCGACTAGGACCTTGAGGATGAACTCCGAGCGCATGTTAAAGCTGCACAGCTTCGAGATCATCGTGCTGTACTGCGGGTTGCCTCGGTAGTCGATGGCCGTCGCCGAAAACTCGCTGTCGCTGTTGTCATACGCTATGGCTTTGACGACCACCTTGTCGTCCCCGTCCCTTTTCTCGCTGTGTATCACGTCCCCCAGGAACATCTTGAAGACCTTGGTAAGGCCATCCTTCCGCGTCATCGTGGCGGACAGCCCGAGCGTGTACTTTGTGACGACCTTGAATAGCGAACGAATAAACACCTCGGCACCTATGTGATGGCACTCGTCCACTATCGTAAGGCCGAAGTCGCCGAACATGCCCTGCGGATACTCTTTCATGGAGAGAGACTGCAGCATGCCGATGACGATGTCCTTGTCCTCGATATCGACGACCTGGCCCTGGATCTTGCCCACGCGCGCGCCTGGGAGAAAGGTGTTAATCCGTTCGATCCACTGATTCAGCAGAAACGACTTGTGGACGACAATCAGTGTTTTCTTCTTGAGCTCAGCCACGACCTTCAGTGCGATGACGGTCTTGCCTCTCCCACATGGGACCTCGAGCAAACCTCCACCGTTCTGGTCCGTGACGTAGTTCATATACTTGGCAACAATGGTCTCCTGATAGTCGCGGAGCTCTCCGCCGAAATCAAGGTCAATGTCCGCCCCCTCAGCGATGCGGACGTCGTCGTGCATGCCGTATGTCTCCAGACCAAAGTACCGCGGGATGTAGAACTTTTTGGGCGACTCCCTGTACACAGGAAACGGTTCGGGCTGCACCGGCGACTTTGGGATGAACGGTCTCACGGACAGATGCTCCCGCAAGAAGTGCTGGTCCTTTACACCGAGTCCTTCCTTGAGTATGGTGTAGCCTTTCTCTCCAAGGTACGTGGCCTGGACTTGCATTGGTAGAACACAGCAAGGTATGTTTAGATATGTTTAGGTTATATTTTAGCAGTAGATCAGGAATAAAATATAACTCTATGGTATATGCGGACTTTGAACAGCCTCTACAAGGCCGAAAACCGTCACCAGACGTTCTTGGGGTTTTTGTTCGTCGTGTACATTCTCTGCGACCTGAAGATGCCTGACGAGCTCATGAAGGTCATCAACTCGACCGGGGGAAACGTCGTCGTCATGCTGATCGCTCTCTCCGTCTTCTACCACACCCACCCGGTAATCGGGGTTCTTGGGCTCATCGCGGCATACGAGCTCATCAAACGATGCGGCAACGGAGTCGCCTACATCGACATCGACAGCTACATTCCCGGGGAGGACGCCCGTTCCCAGCACATGGACATCACACAACCTCCGTTCAAGGGCAGTCTTGAGGAGGACGTCGTGCGCGACATGGTTCCTCTCGTGGTCCCAAGCGAGACGTCGTCCCTCGACTACCAGCCAACGCTCGACCAGCTGCACAACGCCAGCCCCCTCGGCTACCAGGGCATCATTTAATTTTCCCGGCAACCAGGCTGCTCTCCGCGTCCGCGACGTCCATCCGCGAGAGAAGCGCGATGAGGACCGCTATCCCGCACACTTTGAGGAGCATGAACACAAGACCTTTTGCCGTTCCGTTGCCGGAGAACAGGTCCATCAAGCCAGTTGCTATCACCACGATTAGGATTGTCAGGAGCACACCTTCGATCAGCTGAGAGAAAGGACCTAGTGCGTCACTTAGCATCTTCGCCACTGGGTTCGCCTTCCCACCATCGTCGCCACCAACTGGCTTGACGTACTTTTCCTCCGTGACCAGCAGCTGTCCTGAGCTGTCGGTCGGTTGGCAGTCGATGTATATCTCGTCCTTTCCTTTACTCTCCCTCAGCCCAGTGGGTCCCTTCTCATTGTAGTAGAACTGCGTGTTTTTAATAGGCATGGGCGTGTGCTCTATGTGCAGCTTCACCAGGTTGACGGCATCGACCGCGATCGCGTCCTGCTCCTTGAACACCACGAAATGGCAGGTGTTGCTGCAGTTATCGATCGGCGATACCCCTGAGTAGCTGTAGAACGGCTTCCTGGGTATAAACTTGTTCAGTGTGAACGGTATCGGCAGGTTCACCGTGGCCGTCTCTCCTCGCGCAGGCACAAGATTCATTGCCTGGCTCACGATGCGGTCGAGTATCTCCGCCGCGTCATTGGCAGACGCGCCGCTTTTCAGCGGGATGCAAACCAGCAACGACGGTTTGCACTCACTCTGGTTCGAGTTGGGAAGGCAGGTCGTGTGGACAATAACGAGCTCTCCCTCCGCTTGCTTGCCGTCCCACTGGTGCAGCGAAGGCTGGTACAGCCTTATCTCCTTTGCAGAATATACCTCGCTGTTGAAATTCACAGGATACGTCTCGTTGTTCGAGTCGTATGCAATGTTCAGGTAGTCTCCCTTGTTCTCGATGTTTGCAGACGAGAGTCCGTAGTGGTACTGGTATGCGCACTTGAGACTGCAGCTATCGAGATCGCCCCGATGGACTATGTTTACTGGTGCTGTAGCGTTATTGCAACTCATCGATATAGATATACAGATAAAATATTAATTTATATATAATGAATCCTAAAGGGAGTGCAGTGTCCCCAAGGAAGCGCAAGGCACGGGCAGATGGCGGTCCCGCCGGGAAAACCGCGTCCGCGGGCGTGCACAAGAGATCGGGCACTAGATCGAGCACCGCCCCGGACGACCGCAACCTGCGGTCAACGACGATGAAGCGGGCGCGGACGCCGAGGGGCACGGGCGTCGGTCTCTCGGCGTCCCTGCCGGAGATATCGTCGGCGCGTCCTCAACAGCTGTACGAGAAGTCGGCGGCGAGCGCAGAGTCCGCCCGGAGGAAGATCCGCGAGGACCCAACTCTTCTCTCCCTGACCGACGTGCTGGCGTCGACCGGCCTCGGTTCCTATGCCTCCACGGCAGACCAACTAATCAATCGGTCGCAGGACGATATGCTGGGCATGTATGGGCATGTGAAGGATATGATAGACAGGCTCCTGCGATCCGCGCCCTGGGACAGCGTCGAGTATACGATCGACATATCCGTCGGAGGGAGAGCGCAGACGATTAATTTGCTGCTTGTGCACCTCGTGCTGCGGCACATGCGCTGCGTCGAGCTGTTCCAGACGCTGGTAACGGCCGCCGGACCGACCCTTGTCGCCGGGGTGCGAGTGAGATACTTTCTGGCCTGCCTACAGGCCACGCTGCCTCTCTTCTTCACAAACACAGCACCACCAAAGTTACTCAAGCGGCAGAACGTGATATGCGGAGAAGAAGCTGGAAAGCTCTGGGACAGCAGACATGTTGACGTCGTGTGGGGAGAGAGCGAATACGACACGCACGAGAAGGCCGGCGCCGCAGCAGAAGGCGAAGTCGATCTTATCCACGGGAACTTCGTCAAGCTGTTCATGCAGACACTTGGAAACGCTATGCTCGCCAACATACGCGAATCGAGCGCAGCGCCTCTCTCGAAGCAAAACGAGCTAATGCTCCACAACAAACAGATATACTCCGACATGCGGACGACAATCGTGCCATTCCTGTTCAATGTTCTCATGAACTATGTCACGTTTGACGATGGGGAAGCCGGTGGCATCGCCCAGGGGGCGGCGACTGGGGGGGGTCCTGTGCAGCAAAAGGATGAGATGCTCGACGAGGTCGGTCGGTTGATTAACCAGGCAAGGAAGGATCTTGACGACAAAGGGTTTATCCGCCGGGGGCTACAGGGCCACCTGGACGACACATACAAGAAGTTCGTGCGTAGATGGGGGGCCACTTTCGCGCGCGACGTGGCCAGGGTCAAGACCAACTACGAAGCCCTGCAGCAGGAGGCCGGCGAGGTCCATTCTCCTGGGGCTCCCGCCGCCCCACGACCGAACGACATGATGAAGCGTCTCGATCAGGTGCCAACGACTGTACCCCTACCCATTCGCGACATGTTCAACCGGATGCTGATGATAGACGGCTCGGCGTGGACCCCTCTTCTGCTGCCGGCCAAGACAGAGGCAAAGTCGATGAAGGTTTACATGAACACATGGGCGAAGCACGCCCTGGGGAAGATAGCGGCTGTCAGGCGTGTTCTGCTGAGCCCCGAGAACCGGTTGGTGCACGACTCGTTGGAATTCCAGAACGGGGACTACGGCGAGCGGCAGATACAGGTTGTGGTCTACGACCCCCCTCCGGGCGCCGCAAGTCGTAATCCTCCCCACTACGACATCCGGGTCGTTGGTCCGGAGCTTACGGCCACCCAGTTCTTCAACGCGCTGGCAACCCAATCTCAGTTCCCCAACTTCCTCGGCAGGCCCGTTCCTGCCCGTCTGTCCCCGCCCGGCTCCGACGACCGCTGGCAAGACATCGAACTCGGGGACCCCGCAGCATACCCCCCGCTCGAAAGAACTACTCCCGACTGGGTGGGCCCAGACATGAGCCCGATGCTTCCCCTTGACGCGCCCCCCGGCCCCGAGGAGCTGGCGCTGCAGCGGCCACCGGGCTTCGTGCAGGATAGCACGCTGCTCCCGGGGGAGAACGTGGCGTTCCTATTCGCAGGCGACAACGATTCATACTTCCGCATTCGCTCCGCCACGACCAGCCGGCCGGAGCGCCCCGCCATCGACGCGGGCGTCCTCGACTACCTCGACTCCGCCTTTATATCGCCCGGACTGGCCGCGGCGGCTGTTTGATCACTCGTCTCTCCGACCTGAGGGTCGAACAGCAATAAATGGCTCCTTCCACGAAACAAGTTGAATCTGTCTATGAACCGGTCGCATGTGTCAAGTATTGGTCGGTAGTCAGGATATGACGCTTTTAAGTTCGTGAGGCCGGAGACCAGCCCGAGGCAAAGAGCCTTGTGTCGTGTCACGATGCCTTGAAACTTGTCCTGGTCGGCCATGCTCCCGCGCGCGTTTGCCACGAACAGAAGGAACTGCTCGTAGTCTTCAAAGCCGGTCACCAGGTAGGCGTTGATGTCCTCCCTTTTCTGCCCGGTCAACCGCCTTACTACTGCCATCACCTGCGGCTGCCGGAAGTACTCCGCGTAGAGATTTCCCCGCGAATCCACACCTACCTTGTTACCAGGATCAAGCATGGTGAGGGCCGCAAACTTCTCCTCGAATTCGTCGGTCTTGCAGTCGATCTCGTCCACGTCAAACTCCAACGGGGTGGTGCCGCTGGTCATTTATAATAGTAAGATTAGAATCTTTATATTATAACGGTAAGTAATCAAACAAACGGTATGTACTTCATGACTGCGTTGTCATACATAGTGACCTTGAATGCGTCGTTGTAGCCTTCCACGTAGACTGTATCGCCGTTGTAGAGATTGTCGCACCCGTATTCGCCTGTGCAGCTCTTTCCGGCATTGGTGACTGGCAGCTTGACGCTGTTGTTTTTGTCGCTCATCGTGTAGAATTGCCACTTGTCGCGGTTTGTGAACAATGGTCTGCCCATGAGCGGAAGTATCGTCTCTACGCCGTTGACGCGTGTGAGTATGCCGACCTGCCGATAGTCCGTGTCCACGGCTCTGGTCGAGACATTGATCGGGACCCCCCTGGGATCGCCCCCCGTAGAGTCGAGGATGTAGCGGTCGTCCTTTAGAGGGGGCGTGTAGGGATTCATGAGGACCGAGTTCCCGGTTGAGTAGCTCGCGTCGGCCCTCGGGTAGAGGGCTGGCTGCTCCTGCCGGATCACGATCTTCTCTGGCCCCTGGACCCCACGGTTGCCCGCGGCATATACCACCGCAGCGACGGCCAGCACGCTAATGAGCAGATACCCAACCATCGCGTTCTCGACGCAGAATACACCCGGGGGGCATGAGCGTGCCATGTATATATATCTCTCTATAAAAGTTTTACATCAGCCCTCCCATCATTCCAAGCTTGCTCAGCATTCCCTCAGACCCAGACAGTGTGTCCATCATCTCTCTAGCCGTGTGGAGCAGCGGGCCCATAGTCTCCAGGTTCTTCGCGAGCTGCTTCTGGGACTCCAGGAGCTTGCCTGCGTCCTGCGTGGCCGCCTGGAGCTTGTTCGGGCTCATGTCCGCAAGGAATGCCGCGCCTCCCGCGTCCTCGTCATCCTCCTCGTCCTCCTCATCTCCCGCGAGAGACGGCTTTGCCTCGACTTTCGAAGAGTCGACTATGGGAGCGGCCGACGCAGCGTCCCCTGCGACCATGTTCTCCAAGCCCTCTCTGCGCATGCTCTGGGCCTGCAGGCTGTTGGCTGTGGTCAGGAGGTTGGTGACGACAAGGGCGCACAGCAGGATGATGGTCATGTTTTTGCTAAAGTAGGACGCCACGTAGCCAATTATGGCAAAGAACAAGAGCGAGTTGTAGTCTTGTGCCACCAGGTACGCTATGACGTTAGTCAGGGACAGGAACGCCACTATATACAGCACGTACTTGTTGGACAATAAGTTGTTGAGCTCCTTAGGCAACTTCATTATATATATATACCATAAAAAATTGACCGGGCGAAGGGCATTTTTACACTAAAGCAAGGCCGGATGTATTACATTGGAAACCTCGAGATCTTCGATCCTCGCCGATACGGGCACGATGAGGGCAACACTCCCGGCATCGCGCACCACTGGATGGTGGCGTGGTGCTCGGTCCTCGACTCGGGATCGGTCGGCGAGGAGGTTTTGACCGCCACTGAAGCGCTCGACGAGTCGTCTAGAGTCGGTGCCTTCCACCGACTCAATCTGCGGCACTTTGGGAGCCCGGAAGGTCTCACGCATATACCCAACGGCGACCGCGTCCGCGCGGATCCATCCTATCTGGCGCCCCAGCTCATCGAGATAGAGGTCATGCCTGGCGGGGAGTGCGTGGGTTTTCCTAGAGGTTCCTTCTGGATCAAAATATTCCAGCGAAAGTGGAGGAACATTTTGACGAAGAGGAGAGAGATCGTCAAGTATTTCCGGTTCCCACGCAGTCTAATGCGTCGAGAGATCGGGTCTTCTAGCGTCTCTTGCCAGAAGGCTTGCGTTTCTTGCCCTTTGTGACCAGGCGACGGGTAGGCGACCCTTTATACCTGTAGCCCCCGGCCTTGGCCCGCGCCTTGCGGCCCTTGCGAGTTCGTCGGCCGCCGCCCTGCGGCGGGACGGTGGCCTGCAGAGTCCTGACAGCTTCCTGCAGGGTCGTCGCGCCGGCCTGGCCCTGCCCCGACTGCTGTCCCACCGCGTTCAGTGAAGTTGCCAGCGCGTCCAACGCACCGCTTACGGCAGCGAGGTTCTGCGTGCCGGCGTCGGCGATCCGCTGCCGGATGTTTTCAGGGAGGGCCTGGATGGCCTCGATGCTGGCGGTATTAGCTCGGTTCGACTCGGCAATCGCGGCAGAGACTTGGTTCGCCTGCCGGGTCAACGCCTCAATCCTGTCCATCACGTCCCGTTGCGTGGCCATGTATACATGTACATGCACATTTTATTCGTCTAGCGCCGACAGAAGGACGTCGATCTCCCCCTTCACCTTACCAATCTCAGCAAGCAGTTGCTTTCTCTCGACCGCGTCCTCATTTGCCAGCGTAAGACTACGTTGCTGTGCCTGGCCAGCGCCGTCAATATGCCCGAGTATCTGCTCGAGCATTGCTTGCTGCCTCTGTTTCTGCTCCAACAGTCCCTTGTAGTAGCGTCGGTAGTCCTCGAGGACATCCTTGAGATAGGCGTTGCTCACAGCGCGTTCCCTGACGTTGCTAAACTGTGTCGCTAGGTCGTCGGCATTGCGCTTTCGCTGGCATTCGATGCCGACCACCATGATGTCTCGCAAGGCAATTCTCCCGCCTTCCATTTATATGTGCAGGGAATTTTTTGCGCGGCCGGAGAGCGTGTGTTGGACATAGTCATGTCGGGCGCGAATGACTATGTGCATCTCTCAGTAGACGCCGCAGTTAGCACAGGAAGCAGCAGCCGCTGCGGATACCTTTGTTGAGCTTGATCTTGCCTTTCTCGACGTCAATCAAGTTGTCGACCACGGTGGGTATCATAACCCTAATCAACGGATCGAACCCCTCCATGAAGCCGGAGTCCGTTTCGTCTAAAACAAGCAGCAGAGAGTCGATAACGAGCTTCTTCTTCTGCTGCCCAGTTAGCTTCCTCTGGCTCTGGGCCAGGAAGCGGACGCACTTCACCACAGCCTCCATGATGTTGCTGTGGTCGACGCCGTTGGGGCAGTTCTCGAGGATGAACTTCTTGAGTGCAATAGTGTCTTTTGAGGTCTTCCTGGCGGCAACCATGATGTTCAGGTTGCCCTCGCTGACCGCGTCAAATGTATCCTCGGTGGTGGCCATTTATAAAATAGGGAAAGAAAAAAATATAAAATCTTGGCGTATTAATATCTAGGATGTCAAGGACTACCGGAGAACCCCTCTTGCAAGAAGACGATAACCGTTTCGTTATGTTCCCCATCGCAGACGATTCAATCTGGAAGATGTACAAAAAACAGGTCGACTGCTTCTGGCGCGCAGAGGAGGTGGATCTCTCGAGGGACATGGCCCACTGGGAGAGCTTGACGGATAAGGAAAAATATTTCATATCGATGATTCTGGCGTTCTTCGCCGCGAGCGACGGGATTGTCCTCGAGAACTTGGGCATGCGATTCATGAGCGAGGTGCAGCTGCCAGAAGCAAGGGCGTTCTACGGCTTCCAGATCGCAATGGAAAATATCCATTCAGAGATGTACAGCCTTCTGATCGAGACCTACATACAGGGGAAGGAGGAAAAGCACAAGCTGTTCCATGCCCTCGAGAACTTCCCCTGCATCAAGAAGAAGGCCGACTGGGCGATCAAATGGATTAACGACCGGCGCAGCTCGTTCGCGACCCGGCTGATTGCGTTCGCATGCGTCGAAGGCATCTTCTTCAGCGGTGCATTCTGCAGCGTGTACTGGCTGAAGAAGCGCGGGCTTATGCCCGGGCTCACGTTCAGCAACGAACTCATCTCGAGAGACGAAGCACTCCACACCGAGTTTGCTATACTCCTCTACACCAAGCTCAACAAGAGACTCTCCAAGTCGCGGGTTCATGACATCATCAAGGAAGCCGTGGAGATCGAGACAGAGTTCATCAACGACGCGCTCCCTTGCAGGCTGATTGGCATGAACTCAAAGCTCATGAGCCAATACATAGAGTTTGTGGCCGACCGACTGCTCACGCAGCTCGGCTATGAAAAGGTGTACAATTCCGCGAACCCGTTCGACTTTATGGAGCTGATAAGCATCGAAGGCAAGACAAATTTCTTCGAGAAGCGCGTTGGGGAATATGCTCTCGCTACAAAGGAGAGGACCGGCGACGAGTTTGACCTGGATTGTGAGTTTTAATATTGTCGTACGGTATATGACCAGGGCGTGGGCAAAGTTTCTCAACTTCCTCTCGATGCTGTTGCTGTTCGACATTGCCATGACCGCTGTCTATATGGCGGTCGCGTATGATACCGCCCCCTGGGGCGGCCTCCGTCCGCGCACCGACGACACGCTTATCGACAAGATGCTCAACCGGTTCTACTACTCGGTGAATGTGTCCACGGCGTTCGGTCTGGGGCCTATCAGCCCCGCCAGCAGGACGCTCAAGCTCATCACCGTTGTCCAGATGTACCTTACGCTAGGCCTCTTCCTCTCAAAGTACAACCCCCTCAGGTTATGAGGGCGAATCCGCCTTTCTCTCCAGTCTTGCCTCGACGTAGTGGTCGAGGTAGTTCTCAAGGATAGGATTGTTTGGGTCGTTCAGCAGCTTGCGCTCACCGACCACCTTGTCATAGAGGACCTGGCTCTCGCTCAGTAGCGCTATCTTGCGCAGGTATCCGTCGCCGAACTGGACGTATGCCTTCCCACTGACGAACTGCGCAATGTCCGGCGCGCCGTCGTATATTGGGATACTTTTCGACAGGAAGACGTTGAATATCTTCTCCGTGATGTAACCCGCTGTGTTGCTGTTCTCAAAGCATACTATGAACTTGTACGTGTTGAATAAACGAATCAGCTCGCGTCCGTGCAGGCACGGCTCGCTGAGCAGATGCCCGAAATCCGGATGCGTTATGTAGTCGACGTCACCCAGGTCGTGCAACTGCGAGACACATGCCTCTTTGTTGCTATTGCGCGTATTCTGCGACACGAACAAACAGAACTTCTTGTCCTCGAACTTGCATGTAGTATCATCGTCGAACTTGCCCATCTCTCTAGCGAAGAACCGCTGACGAAACATGTGCGTCGGCATTACCCTGGGGAATGCCCTCGCGGGCACCCCGTCAAGCTTCGGCGTGCTGAAGTGGTTGTAGATGAACACATCGATCTTTGGGTTGTTGATGTCGCCAAACTTGTTGTGCGATGCGTAGTGCTTCCGCCCACAGCCCAGGTTCTCTACGGACAAAAGTATATTAATCTCGTTGTCTCGCAGCAGCGTGTTGTCCTCGTGCTGCACACCACAGAAGCATATGTCCGCCGACTCGCTCTCGTCGACGATGGTGTAGTCGAACTTGTGTGGCAGGAACTGCTCTATGCACTGCCGGTCGTGCATCTGGTAGTACTGCGTGACGTTGTCGGTGATCATCTGTGTGCCTTTCTGCGAGAACCTTACGCGCATCCTTGTACGTTCAATGTGGCGTTACTTTAAATCCAAATATAGCATAAATGGCCGACGATTGCAAGTGGGTCTTCTACCTGATAGAAAACAGAGGGTGCACGTACGCAGGTGTGTCTCCCGACCCGGTTCGCAGGCTGCGACAGCACAATGGAGAGATAAAAGGCGGCGCGAAATACACGACGTCCAAGGGAGCCGGGTGGCGGCACATATGCCTGGTCCACGGCTTTCAGGACAAGATACAGGCGATGCAATTCGAGTGGGCGGTCAAGCACGAGGCACCCAGACACGTCGGTGGCCCGGCCGCGCGCATCGAGAAGATGAAGCGCGTGATGGGAAAGGAGAGATGGACGTCCAAGTCACCCCTATCCAGCGATGTCCCCCTCGAGGTCGAGTACAGGGGAGAATACGCTAAGAAGGATAATCCCATGTGAAACAAGCGCCGCAGACGGCTCCTCCGTGTCCGGAATGTCGGTGCCGTGCACGCGCGGGCGCCGTCATACGCTCCTTATTACGCCGTCAATGTCGAGGCTGAGCTCGCTCCGCTGGCAGCTGGTCAGTTGGATGCCGACTCTTTCGAGATGGCGCACGAGTCCGTCGACGCTGAGAACGGCTGCACCCCGTGCGTAGCTCTTGCAGACGTCGTGTGCGTCCGACACCCCCCACTGCCGCAGCTTGAGCTGGTAGAAATCCATGAACACCGCACCATGGACCTCGAGATCGCGTTCGACTTCGTCAGTGTCCACGTCGACCCTTCGAACCCCTGCGCATATGTTGCGAACGGCCAGTGTCATATGTCCACACGCCACCCCGACGTTGCGCAGCATTGTCGAGTCAGTGAGATCGCGTTGCATGCGGCTCAGGGAAATGGACGTTCCTATCGTGTGGAAAAGCCCGGCCGCGATTTTGAGATTTCCTTCGGCGTTCTCAAAGTGTATTGGGCTGATCCTAGGCGACATGGCCGAGCTCCCCACATCCACTTTCGCTTCTGCCAGCCTTAGGTACCCCTTGTGAATGTACATCCACATGTCCTGGCAGAAGTTCATGAGCAAATAACAGTATCTCTCGTATATCTGGAAAAGCTTCATGTAGTTGATGTAGTCGTCTATCTGGGTAGTACGGGCATTGCGCCCTAGCTCGAAAGTGTACTGCAGAAAGTCAGCAAGCTTGTTGTCCCACTGCACCTGCGGGAAGCAGAACTTGAGACCAGTGAGATCTCCGTTCGAGCCCCCTATCTTAGTCCGGTACTGATACTGGTCAAATAGGTCGTTCGAGACATAGTTCAGCTTCTCGATAAACACTGCGATCTGCTTGCCGAAGGTGGAGGGCGCGGCCGGCTGCCCGTGCGTGAATGTCAGCATGACGGTGTCCTGGTGCTCCACCGCGAGATGTGTCAGCAGCCTGGTTAGCCTGTCCAGCTCGACACCAAGTATCGTATTGTTGAAGTCTCGGTACGTCATTACCATCGCTGGACTGTTTATGTCCTGAGAGGTGAGCCCGAAGTGGACCCACCTCCTGAGCGACTCCGGGACGGCCGACCTCACGTAGTCGACCAGGGCACGGACGTCATGGTTCATGATCCGCTCGCGCTCGTGAATCTTCCGTAGCTCCGCCTCGTCGAAGTCGGCATGAAGCCTACGGACCGCCTGCGCGTCGAAGTCTGGACTGTCGGGATCAAGCAGCGACACCACAAAAATCAAATACTCGCATTCTATCAGCAGCCTGTACTTCATAAAGCTAAACCCGGAGAACAGGCTGCTCACGTCCGCTATTCTGGCGGCATATCTATCGTCGAGCGGGCTTAGTGCGTTCATATACTCTAGGTTAGCAAAGATCTGCCTAAACCCTTTAATGGTGAAATTTCCCGATCCCGGACATTATCATCGTTATCCTGTGCACAGAGCAGCATTCGGCGACGTCTGCAAATGGGCGGCCGCCACCTTATTGTCGTCGGTTGCGATCACATATTGTCTACTCGCTCGCGCACGTCCATATAGGAATCGACTAGACATTAGTCGCCGTCCACGCACACTGCGGAATGGCCAACGCGCCGGTCGTCGATAACGGCGAGCAGAAGAGGGAGGTGGCAAGTAAAATTGATCGCTGCGGGCTCGGCGTCGGGCACGGACATGATGGAAAGCGTCACAGTGGACGATGGCCTACCGGCCGTGAAGCGGTATTACGACGAGGTCCTGAACAAGGACAAGACACTGGTTATCACCACCAACGACGAGCCAACGCCGCTCTCTTGCGTGGAGGAGATGGTCGCCAAGATCCCGGAGGCTCTCTGGATGGACGGAAACGTGAAGATCCTAGACCCGTGCTGCGGGTGCGGAAACTTTCCGGTCGTCGTATATTTCAAGCTTCTTCGCTACCATACAAAGTCCCACATTCTGGAAAACATGCTGCATTTCAACGACACCAACACGGACAGACTGAGCGTTCTTGCCGACATGTTCGGGCACCCGCTCAACGTCCACAACGAAGATTTCCTGGGCTTCGATCACGGAATCAGGTTCGACCTTGTGATGGCCAACCCGCCCTACGCGAAGCTTCAGGCTGACGGCAGCCGGGCCTCCAAGAATCACAACCTGATCGGTGCGTTCATCCGGAAGTCCCTGGAGATCCTCAAGCCTGGTGGCCTTCTGCTATACATCACGCCCGACAATTGGATGTCCCTGGCCGATAGGAACACACTCATCGGTGAGCTAACACGGATGCAGATCGTCCACATCGACATCCACACCGCAAAGAAATACTTCAAGCATATCGGCTCGTCGTTCGTGTGGTACCTGATCGAGAATCGACCGTCTTACAAGGACGTAAGCGTCGCGGGGACATGGAAAGGCAGGCTATATGCCGACACGGTCGGCAGCGAGGAACGGTCCTACATTCCTCTGTTCTACGACAGGACGGTGCAGTCGATCCTGCACAAGACCCTCGACCTGGATGGCGCGACGAGGTTCAAGGTGGAGACGAGCAGCGACCTTCACCGGTACACCAAGCGCTCCCTTATCACCAACGACGAGGATGCTTCGCACCGCCACAGGCTGGTCCACACCCCGAAGCAGACAGTCTGGGCATCGAGGGCTCACAAATATCAAGAGGGCTACAAGGTGTTCATCTCCACGACCTCCTACTATGGGACGTTCGTGGACAACTGCGGCATGACACAGTCTATCGCGTTCATCAGGTGCAGGGACAAGGCCGAGGCCGACAACGTCAGCAAGGTGCTAGGTCATCCCGTATACGAGTTCGTGAACAACATCTGTCGCTACGGCAATTTCAACAACATCCGCGTCCTGCAGAGGTTTCCTTCGTGTGATAGCTACGATGCGGTGTACGAAACATTCGGCATAACGGCAGAGGAAGCCGAGTTCATCGAGAGGAACCGCTGAGAAGGAGAACGGCCCGACGAAGGGTCATGGAAATCGATTTAGAACACTGCCGTGTATATCAGCCATGATGCAGGAACCTCGGTCCGTCCCCTCGCGCCTTGTTGTTCTTATTTCGGGCAACGGGTCGAACCTACAAGCCGTCATCGACGCGTGCGCCGATGGGACTCTCGACGCGGAAGTATGCGCGGTGGTGTCGAGCCGAGCCAGGGCGTATGGTGTGGAGCGTGCGCAGAATGCTGGCATCAGCGTCAGCGTCATGCCTTCGGCGAATCGCCACGACCGGGAGGTGTACGACGAGGAGCTGGCGACGATAGTCGCGGGCTACAGACCGGACCTCGTGGTGCTGGCCGGGTGGGCACACGTTCCAACCGCGCCCTTCCTGAATGGTTTTCCGGGCAAGGTCATCCGCCTCCGTCCGGCTCTGCCCGGCACTTTCCCGGGCATGAACGGGATTCGTCAGGCGTACGAGGCCCACAAGACCGACCCGACCGCAAGTGCGGGAGCCATGACTCACCTCGTAACCCCGGGGAGGGACGACGGGAGGTGCATCCAGGCTTTGCGCGTGCCGATCCGCGACGGCGAATCGTATGAGGATCTCGAGTGCCGGGTTAGAGAGCGCGAGAAGGAAGTTTTGGTGCTGTCACTTAGAACCCTGGTCGGCCATGGGGCACAAGGGCGCCCGGACGCGTAG
>Ga0233412_10000880_pt1 | contig 16597 bp, 10 predicted proteins | sample Na_anoxic_4_MG_FD_180667 | JGI IMG/M metagenome (GOLD analysis project Ga0233412, IMG submission 180667) | Seawater microbial communities from Saanich Inlet, British Columbia, Canada - Na_anoxic_4_MG | ecosystem: Environmental > Aquatic > Marine > Inlet | place: Canada: British Columbia...
GATTAAAAGCCATCGCCTCTTCATAATCTTGCTCAGACTTTAAATCCGTTTTTGGCTGTCTAGCTTTTAATTCTTTTTTTCTAGTTTGAGCTCTACTACTACGCTTTGGTTGTGATTCCGAAGAAATGTCTACCGATTCTAATTCCATACTCTCGGGTGCTTGCCCGGTTGTCGGTGTTACAGTTGCACCCGTTTGCGCAACACCGTTTGCATTTCCCTCGTCTTCAGTTTTGGCAAGACCGTACTCACTTACGTACTCACCTAAAGACATGCTAGACTGCTTTGCAGCCTCTTCAACTTGCTGTAGTGAATACTGTTCGCCGTTTAATTCAAACATAATTTTATTGTTTTTTAATAGGTAAATTACCTGTAGATATTTCCGGTAAATTAGGTACGTTAATTATTTCTACATTTGCAGTAGGTTTAAAGCTAGTACCTGTTTCTAAAAATTTCAAAGCGGCTTTAACTTCGCTGTCTGTAGCACTATCAAATATAGTTACAGATCTATCAGCTCCTTCTACAGATTTAGTTAGTTTTCTAGTACCTTCTCCACCAACAGTTTCAACTTTAGATACATTGATATTGTATGGAGGTCTAGAAACTAACTTTTCTAAAACATTTAAATTTAAAAGACCTCTCTCTGATTCTACACCTTCAACCGAAGGTCCTTCAACAAATGCAGAGCTAATGTCTAATTCTTCTATATTTTCTACAGCAGCTTTATCTTGCGTTTGTTTTTCAGTAGCTTTCTTTTCTGCAGCTGTAGGCTCTTTTGGTTTTTCTATTTCTATTTTACTTGTTTTAATAACTTTAGGTGATAAGCTTTTTAAAACTAAAGCTGTGTTATATTCATCAAAAGCTTTACTAAATTTATTGATAGACTCTTCGTTGAATAAACTCTCCGTGTTACCACCACCTACAATTAATTCATCGTCCATTGGTTTGCCAAATATATTATGATAAACTATGCGGGCTTTTTTAGGATCATCTAAGTATGTTTTCTTAAGAGCTTCTAAACTAGACTTTGTAAGAGTGTTTATTCTACTAACATCTGTATTTTGCATTATAAACTCTAAGGTGCCTTGATCATTTGTTTTTATAACAGTGTCAGGTGTTCCATCTTCTTTAGTTTTTAAAAACTCATCTTGAAGTTGTCCGTCTTTTAATATACTAGATGATTCGTATATGTCTAATACTTCATCGTCAAACATAGGAACTCTTTGAGGATCGTAATCTAAAAGCTCTAAAGCGTTTACATCCATATTATCACTCACTTGTTCCATGTAATTACCAGCTATTGGATTAAAAACAGAAACGATTTTACCAGCTTCTTTGTTTTTTCTTTTTATTTGATCACTAGTTAGTTTAACTCTAAATTGACCATTATCATCTTCATACCACAAGGCGTCACTTCCACGTGTTGCTCCAAATAAAGATGGCATACCTAAGTTATATGTTTGGTTGTAAGAATCACCTGCTAAAGCTACGCCTCCTTGCCTTCCAGCTTTGCTACTATCTTTAATTACGTCGTCATTATAAGTAGAGCCAGCATCTTTCATCTTACCTATTAACCCTCGATACTGCACTAGCTTACCAGTAAGCTTACTATATAATCCTTGGTAGTAAGATCTTTCTTTATTTGTTTGTGACTTTTTAATTAAACCATTTACTTTAGATCTTTCACTGATAATATTATAACCTAAATCATAAAATGATTTATTATTTATACCAGCATCCTGCATTTGAATCATTAACTCTTCAGACTGTTCTTGTTGAAAGTTCCAATCCTCTTCAATGTCTTTCCTCGCTTGCTTAAGCTCGGCATTTTCACGTTTGGTTACAGCGTTAATAGACTCGGCTATTCTAGCACCTGCTTCAGAAATAGTTTTAGCTTGGTAAAAACCAGATTTGTCTAATACAGTTTGCGGGTTTTCATAAGCTCCACCCGGACTTCTATATACACCTGAAAATTTAGGTAATGCCATAGTTTTTAATTATTGTGTTTGTACACCTATTGGTGTTAAAGTTGATACAGGATTTACAGTTTTATTACCTACCCTTGATTTCCCACGAATGCAGACGCAACATTTCCCAAAGCACCTGTAATAGCACCTTGTGTAGCGCTAGCTTGTCCAAGTAGGTTAGCCTCTTCCTGAGCTTTACCTGTTATCTGAGCTTGTAATCTATTCATATCTGCAAGATCTCTCTGTTCTTGTTGACCATAAACAAACTCTTTACCCATAACATCTGCTTGTTGCATACGTTGAGCTTCAGCCATTTTCTGTTGCTGCATCTGAGCTTCGCCTTGGGCTGATAGTTGTTGATTGTTTGCTTCTTGTCTTTCAATACTAGATGATACATCTTTTTTACTTCTAAGAGCTGCTTGAGCTAGAGCAGTTGCCCCGCCAGCACCAGCGCCTGTAGCTGCTAATGTATCTAAAGTGTTAGCCAAAGATATATCAGCTTCTTCAGCCTGCATCTCTGCAGCTTGAGTAGCTACTCCTATATTTTCATAAGGATTAGTTATCATGCTTGACAAGTCTTGAACGTCAGCATAAGGGTTAATTATATCTTGTCTTTTAAAGTTGTCTAATTTGCTTTGTAGTTTTCTTTTTTCATCTGCAGCTCTTCTAGCAGCTTTCTTTTTTCCACCACCGAACAAACCACCTATCAATGTTGAACCTAAAGAAAGACCTAGTGATAATGTATCTATTGGCATAACGTTTTTATTTATTATTAATATGATGATTGTACATAGTTAGATGATACTGCAAATAATTCTTTCAGTCCACCTATATTAGTTCCTGATGTAGCTTGATTTGTGTTAGCATCTATAACCATATCTGTAGATATTGTTACAGTAGCAAAGAATCCTTTTATACCTGTTAATTGAGATCCAAATCGAACTTCACCTTGCGTAGCTGTACTGTTGTTAACTAAGTAAGCTACATACTTATTTTCTTTTCTATCAAATCCAGCATGGTATCTATTCAAGGCTGGATTAGTTGTTCCAAATGTAGTTTGATAATCTGCTCTAATAACAGCTTGCCCGTTAGCGGGGTTTATAACGTATTCACCACTCTCGTAACTTCTAACGACATTACTAGTGTCTTGAATTTGAGAGTATGTAGAATTAAATTCGTCTTCACCAGTGAATCCAGAAGCAAAGCTTGTAACTTGAAAACCATTACTACCTTCATAACTAACTGTATTAAAGTTTTTTACCAAGCTAACATTTGGATTAAATAAAAACGTTATAGAAGTGTTATTATCTTTACCATAAAAATTACCTCTATTAACGCTGTTGCTATAATGAAAATATAGTTTGTTATCTTTTAAAGAATAAAAATTATTCCTCAAACTAAACATTATATCTGGATCGTAAGTGAAGAAACTTGTCCAACCTCTAACACTTTCATCAAAAGATAATGTTTCATAAGAGTTGTCAGTTGAGTTTATATTAGTTGTAGTGGAAACAACATATTGACTATTATGTATATCCCAACCGCCTATTACTCTACCAGAGCCTTGAGCATCGTCCATGTTATTGAATCGATCTCTAAAATAATCTCTCATGCCATAACTAGATAATTCTGTTATACCATCTTGAGACAATCTTAATACTACATTTTGTGTCTTATCTGTAAAGTATTTTCTATAACCATAAACAGCAAAGCTACCTGGATCTTTACTTATTCCAAATTCACCAGCGTATGGTAGTATTTGACCTATAACTAAATTAAGTTGGCTGACAGCTGTACCACCACCTTCTGCAGTGTATATAGCGTCCTTGTCTATTAAAGCTCTATTAACTTTATTTTCTTGAAATATAATTAAGTTAGTATCTTCAGCGTATAACTTTTGTATAGTACCTTTAGATGGATCAAGAGATTTGGTTATATCTTCACCAACAGAAAAAACATTTGAATTGTTTACTCCAGTTCTTGAATTAAATATACCAGAGTATATAAGAGAACTACCTCTTATAAAACCGTTTGTTTCTTCCTCTACAAGATAAGCTTTAACGCCGTAGTCAACATTAGTATTATTGTAGCCGCCTGTGATTCTAGCTTCTTCAATTACCCAGCTAGAAGCATCGTCATATCCACCACCTTGGTGTGATATAGATGGATAACCACCAATATCTTGAGGTATACCTTTAGAGCCATCGTAAGCTGGAGTAGTAACCCCAGTTGTAGAATTAGTCTTCTTAAGTAGAAAAGAGTTGAAGAATTTTATTTCAATTACTGCACTCATTAATTATCACTTATTTATATTATTTATTACTAAACTAAAGTTATACTACTTGAAACGAATAACCGTTTAATGCATCGGAAGCCTCCGCGCTCATTGAACCATTGTGACCCGCAGCTAAACAGACGCCAGCAGTGTTAAGAGCAAGTATACCAGCATCGCTAGCATCGTTTTCGTTAACAAATGCCCATTGACTTTGATTAGTACTGCAAGTTATTTGTTGCTTACCATCTATGGTTTGACCAATAGATGCGTTTGTTCTGTCTATAGTTACAACCTCATTTTCTGCATTGCTTGCTAAGCTAGCTGGAGATCCTTTGCAATAGTAAACACCATTAGTATCGTTACCAGGTTGGTCATCGATTATTATAACTGTAAAAGTTGAGTATGTCGGATCTTGACCTGACATTGGGTCGCTATTGGAGGCGAATCTAAAACGCATTTTTGATATAGAACTAGGTGTAGTTCCAAATCCAAAAGTAAAAGCTATAGATGATTCTTCTCCACCTGCATCTTTTAAATTTACAGTAGCCGTGTAAGTATCGTTTATATCTAAACCACTAATAGAAGATAAAACTAAATCAGCACCTAATAAACTTTCAGTTGATTGATTTGAGTTTTTAATTATATCAAAATTATCAGAAAAACTTTCTGCATTATTAGTGCCAATAACGTCTACGACACGAAAACCAATATCTACACCGGCGTTAGCTGTGTTAGCACCATTCACACCGCTTAGTGATTTTAACGTGTAGTTGTTTTGAAATGGTATTACGGTTAAATCAATAGTGCTGCCATCAGGTATTAAAGACCCTTGTGGGCTGTAACCGTCAAAAATCTTTGGGGGTTTATTATCTAAGCTAACCGTTTTAGTTATTTGAGTTACAGACGGTTGACCGTTTTCAATAGTCAATGTTTCGTCGTCACTTAAATTAACAGTTGTATTTAACACCAATGTAAAGGTCTGATTATCATAACTAACAACCTCAACTCCACTGGGTAATGAACCACCGGTTACTGTAGCTCCAACAGCTGGTATAAAGTTAGTAGTTAAGGCATCTATAATTACATTAGTTGAATTAGTGACAACTCCATCTACATCAGCAGAGCCTTTGTTTTCAACAGAAACGCTTATGTTTATTACAAAATTTCTTTTATTAGGATCTTCACCGTACCATATAGCGTCTACAAAACCTTGCTTCGTTCTTATATTCCAATCGCCAGATGTTGTTGTTTCATAAACTTGAAGTATTTCACTCGCATCAAGAGCTTCATCTCCAGTATAAGTAATAGATTCATTTGTTAATGTTACTAAAGTAGCGTCAATAGGTGCGCCAGTTCCAGCGTCTATAACTCGAAAATTAGCTGCTAATATATCTTGACCAGCGCTTAAGTCTTCTTCAAAAGCACTATCGTTAAAAGGAGCTATATCAGCCTCTGTGCTATTTGCAGAGTTTCTAATAGCTTCATTTAATTCACTAATTAAACCAGCAGAAGAAGTCTCCCAATATATATCTAAATTAGATACCGTTGGTGCTGTTTCTAGTATAGCTAGATTTTCTATAGGTAAATAATCTTCTTGTGTAAAAGTAAAAATAGTGTTCGCGGCGTACGTTATAGCTTCACTAATAACAACTTCAGATGCTGATGGATCGTAAGAAACTACAAACACATCATCAACTATATTACCTCCTGTTACTTTATAACCAGGTTCTAAAGTAAAACCTGGAGAAAAAGAAGTTAATGGTATTGTTGGGCTTGGTTGTGACTGTGCACCTGAGCCCTCCGCTGTATAAGTGTTGGTATTAACAACTTCATTTAAAACTCCAAACTGTTTACTAGCATCCTGTGAAGTAACAAATTCCCCAACAAAAGGATTAGCATCGGCTTTAAAAAATGGAGAAAAAGGACTTTCTATATCTGTAACAGGTACTTGCACTTCAACGTTGTTTTCAAATTGCTCTACATCAAACAAGTCGAAAAGATCTTCTATAGAATTTGTAGTAAAAGAAGTCCTATCAGGTTGAAATTGTTTATTACCAGCGTTGCTATATGCGTGTGTAGTATTTTCAACTCTACCGAATAATACTACGCTACTTCTAAATGTTTTATCTTGAGGTCCAACTTCTGTTAAATCTCTAGGTACTTTGTTTATATTGTCATTTAGTAAAGTTACAAAAGAAATATTAGGTGTAATTGGATCAGTAGGTGTTGGAGGACCTTTGACTATAGATGAATAATTGTAAGGTATGTCTTTCATAGCTCCAGCAGTATACACGTTGTAATACTCTTGCTCTTGCTGCTTAACTACTATTTTATAACTATACCAACCAAGTGGATTGTAGCCAGTGTCATTAACGTCACCGTTGTATATACCTGGCTCGTATGTATTAGTGTTTGGTCTGTTGGGACCAATAACACTATTAAAAGACATTTTTAAAGAATTACCTAACCATTCGTAAAACTCTCCTGATATATTGCTTCCGTCTATGTATGGTGAGTATACAGTGTCACCTGAAAAAGAAAGACCACCTGTGTTTATAACATTTTTATTGTTAGATAATATAACACTAGATTGTCTGCCAAACTTATCAGAAAGCACAACTCCAACTTGATACGTTCTATTTGTTTTAACAGAACTACTAGGGTATTCTATAATACTAGTAGTATCTAACACGCTATACGTTGGGTCTAAATCAAACGCTTTTTTCTCTCCAACGCTAACGCGGTAGTCTAATGAAGCTGGTGGAGTATGTTTGTTTTGAAAGTTACCATATATAACTCTATTGCTAGCTGTTTCTTGAGATAAAGCTTTGACTGGAACTTTATCAAAAACTCTTATTAGCTCTGATTCGGGCAGCGTTTTAAAAGGTTTTTTATTTATATACTTATAATCATAATAAGTATCGCTACCGCTTAAAGCTGAAATTCTAGATGCTGGTACAGTCTCAACAACCTGAACAGCTAAACCATCTGACTCTTTAAATAGTATATCTATTTCTTTTACTAAGTATTGAGAAGATATTGAACTAGCAGCTGATGGTAAGGGTACACGTAAAGTTATTTCACTTACTTTATTTTTCATGAATTCAACAACAGTAGATGCATATGTACTTTGTTGGTCACCTAAATCTTGCTCTGTGTTTAAAAAATAACCGTCTTGTTTTGGTATAAAACACGGTTGTGTAAATGGAGCATATATAGAATATTCACCATCATCAAACTTAAATCTATAGCTAAATCTTACAAACTTATCTTCCAAAAACCTAGAGTCTCCAGCGTAAGAACTATCGTAATATGGATTAAAATTAAAAACAAGTGTGTCGCCAGTGCCAACTGTTATGTTTTGATCTAATGTTAAAGTTGTACCTAAGTATGAATCTACTAAAACTGTAGAATTAACTATAGGGCCATTACCGTTAGTTGAAGCGGCTATAATACCAACAGTCATAAATTCTTGTGGTGTTTTTACTGTTGAGGCGCCTTGTCTAGTAGGAAGAAAAGGTATGTTTATTTGATCTATGTCAACAGTCAGTGAGTTGGTAACACTAGTAACAACGTTGGCTGTTCCACCTCCTGGGTAAAACTTACTCACAACATCACGCATTGTAGTATCGTAATCGTTTAAAGCTGGTGTAAGCAGCGGGTTGTCAGCAACTCTGTCACTGTCAATTTGTTGATACAGTTCTATAGGTTGGTAAGGATTATATGAAGCTACTGATATCTGATCTTCAGAAGTGTAATACGTGTTTAAGTTGTCAGGGTTGGAAGCTGTAGCTACATTTATTTTTCTAGGTTGGTTAAAGTTATCAGTCCAGAATAATAAATTTTCTATTAAATTTATACCGTATATAGGGTAGTTTTTAGAGAAATTTAAAAATGCTCCAGAAACTATTTTAACAGGCGGTGCTGGACTGTTTGTATTGTATTTATATATAAAATGATTAGAACCACTATTGCCAGCAGTAACAAAATCATCACCCCCAACACGTGTACCGTCAGTTAAAAAAACATATATACAGTTGCTAGTTTCATCTGTTACATAACCTATACAGGTCAAGTCATTAGAATAACTCTGCCCGTCTTCAAAAGTAGCTTGCATAGAGTTACCTAAAGCGTTTTCTAAAGCACCAACATCTGAACCTTCAGATCTACTTATCTGAGCGTTTATAGCATTTCTATATTCACCATTTGGAACAAGCCTAGAATCTAGGTCTTTGTTCATTTTAGATTGAATAAAAGCGTTTTTAACTTCTGCCATTTAATTCTAGTGTTTTAACCATTTAGACTTACCACGCATAACTTGTACTATTTCATTTAACTTTATGTTAGACAAACGTAGTTTAGTATTTCTAAGCTTAGTACTAGCTTCTCGCTTTAATCTTTGTACTATATATTCTGGTTGATTTATTCTGCTAGCAATTACTGCATGACTAATGTAAGCATACATAGCTTCTTCCGCTAGCTTAGGAACTCTTGTTTCAATGTCTGTAGACAATCCATCCGATATATATTCAAACACAATTATTTTCTCTACAAGGTTTGCAGAGAAAGATATTTTACCTTCTCTATCGTTTATAGTGAAATAACCGTTTGCATTCGCGTATTGAGGATCAAGACCATACATTTGACCATAACCAACCTCAGGCCAGCCATAGTAATATTCCCAACCAGCTATAGTATTATCTACTAAATCTTTGTTATTTTTAAAGAAGTTGTGTTTCCATCTATCTTCCACTATTGATGTACCTTCAATATTGTTTTCAAAGTTATCTTGCGTAGGTACTCCTTGCCCATCTTGTAGTGGTAAACTATAAGGATCACTAGTTAGATTATTACTAGGCATTATAATATGCTTAACACCTTGATTATCAACCCAGTATATATTAACGTAGTTAACGTAATCTTGAGGTAGTATAATGCTTAAGTTATGAGGTACAGTTAGCTCTTGAGAGTTTACGCTTTTCAACGTATCATAGCTAAACTCTTGCATAGCTCGTTTAGCATGGAATATAACGTCTGTTCTTTTTACGTCTTGTATTAACTTACCAGAACCTACGTATGCTATTAAAAAATTATTAACTATATCACCTAGCTTTGTATAAGCATAAGATCCGTAGTTTTCTTCTACAACATTACCATAAGCTTTATCACTAATGTTGTTACCATAGTTACCACCATCTAGCTTTTTAAGCTGAACTACGATAAACAAGTTATTAGCAGGTGAGGCGTCAAATGTAATAACGTTTCTAGCTACTGAGTAATTACCTACAACTTCAGTCCAAGTCCCAGGTATACCAGTTGCGCTAGTGTATATTTTAAAATTATTTTTTTGGTAATTTATATCAGCTGGTAAAGCAGATCCAAAAACTAAATCAGTATTGAAAGTGGTTGTAAATGTTTTAGTATCACCATCACCTCTAAAGCCTTGAGCGCCTTCGTAATATTGCCTATTGTTTTCTGTTAGTAATGACATTTATTAACTTTTTGAGTTTACTTCTTCAGCTTGCACAGCTTGTTGTGCAGCTTGAACTATTTGAGGATCTCTTATTACTATACCTGAGTAAGCTAATATTCTTAATATAACCTCAACTTGCTCAGTGTTATCAAGTTCAAATTGAACAGAAGCACTTGAGCTGTAAACGTAGTTACCTAAAAGAGGATTTAAAGTAAAGCCCCAGACAACATCCGCAGGTTTTCTTATATAAGATATAGTTATATCACTAGATTTGTTTATAGATGTAGGGTATACATATATATTAGGTTGACTAGTACCACCACCGCCAGTGCCTTGTGTAGCTTGCTCGTATAAATATACTGGAAATTGCTCAGTGGGTTTAGTTAGTGGAGATAAGTTTATATGTAGAAAATCATTTCTACTTACTCTCTGCAGTTCTTTTTCGTTATTGTATATAACAGTACCTATTCTATGTAAATCACCAGGAGGTGAGAAATAAGCATCAGCATTTGCTGGGGTTATATAAGTTGTATTACCTACTGTTTTAAATATAGATATAAGATTATCTACATTTTTTTGACGATTAGCGTATTCGTTATCAGTCTGTGGCACACGCAACTGTTGGTTCATATCTTCAAAGTAATTTTCAAAAATATCGAGCTGTACCTGTGTTGCTAACTTATTAAACTCATCAGGGGTTATATAACCTCTTTGTTCTTTGTTTAAAATAGACAACACTGTCGTGTAAACAGTATTTACGTTTATTGCCATTTATATTTGTTTTAAGTATTAGGGCCCGAGTGAACGAGCCCTATACTATTGTTACATGTTATTTTAACTTTTTCTCGATAGACTTAAAGACTTCTACGCCTTCATCAGTCTTAAAGAAAGCTGCCATAGCAGAGTATGGGTTTTCTTCAAATGGAACACTCATAAGCTTCTTACCATTTGATGCCCAAGTAAACGAACGTTGGTCTTGAGCTAGCTTTATAATTTTAGCTTCAGTAGCTAATATTGCAAAGTTTCTAAGCTGAACGTTTTCATCTTTAGCTAACTCTAAAAACAAAACTGGGTTTTGTCTAGCGAAAATAAGCGAATCTCTTTTTAATTCTTTAGAAGACATTGTGCTAACTTTGCTACCAACTTCAACTCTCATTATAGCTTCTAGATGTTCTACCTCCATACCTCTAGCTGCATTGAGAGCGTCAATTTGCAACTCCATCATATCAAGCTCATTTTTAGCTTCAATTTTAGAGTCAAACTCTTTGTATCTTTTGTTTCTCATAGGGTGATACAAAGATAAAAGCTTTTGTAAAGCTTGCTGGTTTTTACGAACTACTAACGCACCATCTTTAAAAAGTATAGTGCCTAAAGTTGCTTCTCCATTTTGCTCATCTTTAAATGGACTGTTCATGTTTGTAGCAAACCTAAGTTCTCTTGTTGTTTGATTTGATTCGTCGTACCATAATAAAGGTTTTTTTGCACTGTGTTTAGATGGTATTCTAAATGTTAGTGGTTTATATTGACCTGTTACAAAATACGTTCTATCTTTAATTTCCCAACCTTTTTCTACGCTTGGGACTTCTTTTTCTTTTGACATAATATAATATAATAAAATTTATAAAAGTAATAATTACCCCCGTCGGTAAGACGAGGGTAAATACTACATAACTAATTACTACTTAGTAAACAATACAAAGTTGTTAGCACCTTGCACACATAAACATCTTTCAGATAGGAAGTTTACTTCCATCGCGTCAAGATCAGATGTGTAAGCACCGCCAACAGATCCAGTCAACCAAGACTTCATACGACGATCGTCAGTCTGTGACGCTCTATATCGTACGTGTAAGAATGGACGACGTATGTTACTACCAAGAACTTGATCGTATACAGTTGATGTACCAGCTGGAATCAAAACTCCATCAATAGCACTTATACCGTATCCTCCAGCTCCATTATCAATAGCACCACGAGTAGAAGCATCATTTAGATATTTCCAGTCAGTCTTATAGAAATCGTAAGAACCTCTACGGAAACCGCTAAAACCTAAGTTTAACGCCATATCTTCAGAGTTTTCAAACAAACCATAAGCAGTACCACCGTCGCTACCACTAGAGATACCAGCGAGCATATCGTCAAATCCTAGCGCAGTTTCACGGTTTAAGAAAAGCATGTTTTCTTCAATAGCTCCTTGCGTATCTAAGTTACGTAAGATGTTATCAAATTCACCTAGCGCGTTTGCAGCAGCATTGTAACCAGCTTCTACATTACCACGGTCTTTAATGGCAGAAAATAAACCTTGCGTACCTTTAAAATTTGCAGCGGCTGCAGCGGATTTAGAACCATCAGGGAACGTGACAGCTTTTTCACCTTCAACTACGCTCATTTCAAGATAATCTTCAAAACGTAGGCGAGTTTCAGATTCAGCTTTTAGATACCATAGATATCCTCCAGTTCCATCTTCAGTAGCAACTTCAACCCAACCAATCTGAGCAGTGTCAGAACCAGAAACAACATATTTGCTTCGAATAATAATTGGTGAATTAGAAAATTGAGTAAAAGAAGGATCTACACTTACATAACCACTAGTATTAGCGGCTGAGTAATTTGGTGTAGAAGAACCTTTGTCGTATTCAGAACCGTATACAAACATTTTTACGCCAGTTCCAGCTAGACTAGATGTATCTGCAGCTGTATAAGGAGCTACTGTTACAACAGCACCAACACCTACCGTACCGATATCAGAACCAGTTACTACAGCTTTTAGCTCAGCACCTAGCTTATCAATAAGTACAACTGTAGAGTTTACAGAAATAACATTGTTTACTCCGGCTTGAAGAGGAATAGTAATAGCATTAGCACCATCATTAGTACAGTCGTCGTATGCGATGTGTAAACGGTTTTGTTCAGACCAGATAACCTGATCAGAACTCATAGGCATTTCAGCTCCTACCATACGTAAGAAACCAGATAACGTGCGGTTTCCATAGCGCTCTACTTCTTGTTCGTAGATCTCAGGTAGATACTGTTGTGCGAATGTATCAGAATCGCCAGCACCAGATCCTCCGTTAAACGAAAGGAAGTTAGTATCTAGCAATTGTTGCGATTGACTTGGGACAATACTCCCAAATAAAGGACTTACAGCCATAATTATTTATTTTATTTTTTGATTGTTATTTTTTTAACTTTTAATTTTGAAGAGTCAACACCACTAATAGCTTTAACTTTTAATCCATTAACAAATACTTCACCTTGTGCTGATTGTCTTGGTTCTGTCGAAATGTTTTTCGACTTAGCCATTACGTCTTTAACAGCGTCAGCTTTTCCTTGCTCATAAAAATGATTAGCAATGGTATCAGCGTTTCTAGCCGCGTACAAAGCTTTGTGATATCCTGACATGTCTTCTATGTTACCTTCTTTATTCAGGAACTTCCCTATAAAATTAGTAATATCAGACTGTGCTTCAGCTACATCTACTGGATTCTTAACACCGTATCTAAATTTTTTCTCTCCTACATTGAAATCAAAACCTTTGAAATCATTAGTTAAAAGTTTTTTAGTGCGGTCAACAAAATCCAAGTGCTTTTGATCAACGGCTTGTTGATTCTCGTTGTATCGATTAAAAAAGTCTACAGCTTCTTGTTGTTCTTGGGTTACGCCTGGTCTCAACTTGATCTCATCGTAATACTTACCCTTTAGTCCTTCCAAAAAGCTTTTGGCTTTTCCAACTTCTTCTTTAAACGCAATTTTCTTTTTGCGTATATCTTTATCCTCGTCTAATTCTTCATCATAATCAAAGTCTTCTAATAAAAGACTTACATCCTCATGATCAAGATGCGGTCGTGTTTGTTTATAATATTCTCTAACTAACGTATTGTTATCTACGTTAGAGTAGTCTGCGTTAAGCCGCACATAATCAGCGACTGTACCACCAGTTTCTTCCATAAACGAAACTAGCTTTTCAATATTTTCTGGTAGCGGTTTACCTGTTTGCTCCGCTTTTTCTACAGCTTTTTCTACAGCTTGTACAGTTTCATTAACATCCTGTTCATCAACTAATGTTAATGGAGATTCTACTGTTTCTTCGGTGGTCCGTACTTCTTCAACCACTTCTTTGCTGTCGCCACTGTCTTCGGGCTTTTCGACAATAGCATTGCTATCATCTGTCTCTTGTGTTTGAACGGCATCTTCTTTTTTTATTTCTACTTTAGTAACTTCAGGTATAACTTCACCTTGCGCTTCAACCGATGTTTTTGGTATTTCAACTTTAGTTACTTCATTTGCTTTACCTAAGTTTTTAGGTTTAGAAGGAGTTTTCATCTTAAACTCTCCTTCTTGTTTTACTTCTTCTGACATAATATAATATAATTAAATAATTAAAAGTTTTTTTTAACGAGGTTCAAATTGTTCTAGTCCAAATCCTCCAAGTGAATCATTACCAGCAGACTCAAAGTTTTTAGGTAATTCGTCGTTTTGTCTTTGTGATATCATTTCAGATTGTTGCGTGCCAATAATTCTAGCACGTTCATCTTTACGATTTTCTATTTCTTTTTCTCTAGTAGTTTCAGCATCAACTCTAGATTTAGCTAACTGAATGTTGTAGCTAAACTCTTGCTCCATCAACTGCTTTTTGATTTTAGCCTCCATCTCCATTTTTTGTATTTCAAATTGAGACTTAGCTTGCTCAAGCTGCATCTTCTGCTCTGTTAATACTTGTTGTTTTTGAGTTTCAACTAAAGCAGTTTGCTCTGCAGTCTGAGCGTTAGCCTGTGCTTGCGCTTGTATGTTAGCCATCTGAGCTTGCTGAGCTTCCTCAGCTTTAACCTTTTGTCTATACTTAAGATATTGATTAGCTAATTTTATATTGCTTATCTCCCTAATATCAATAGCATCTTCTAAACCTATTTGACCTGTTTGCAAAGCCACTTGTATATTCTGCTCTAGCTTTTGCTTTTCTTCTTCATCTGGTTCTAAGTCTAAGAATATTCCAAACTCATGCATGTTTAATTTATCTATTTCATCTAACGTAGCAACGTTAAATTGATTTATAGAAGACATTAAAGCATTTTTAGTAAGCGGAAAGCTTAACATGTCAGCAACTCTTAAGCTTATGTTTTCTGCAGTTCTTATAGTTAAATACATTAACGACTGTAGTATGTGCTTAGTAGCTGTGTTTGATGCTGCAGCAGCTAGCTTCTGTAATCCTACTAAAGCATTTTTATCTGGTTGGCTACCATCACGAGCTTCGTTTAATCCAGTTACATCACGTATCATCTGTAAGTAGTATTGATACGTTTGAGTTAACGCCTGTATCTTTGACATACCAGAAGATGTTTGTAGCTCTTGAATTGGTACTCTACCAGGATTCATATCACCATCAACTGTCTTAGATCTACCAACTATACTACCAGTTTGGAAGTACATATTTAAAGCCTCTTGAGGATTGTAGTTTGTACCATTACCAAGATCAACTTCCGCTAAACCATCTACATCTACAAATACGCCATCTGGTACCATGCGCGCTAGAACTTGCTGTATTTTCAAGTGTGTTAATTGAATCATATCAGCAAACCCAATACACTTACTGACTAAACTTTCTATACGACCTTTATACATTCTAGGAGCAGATATACTATAGTTCATTTGAACTTTAGTCTGATCACTATATGGTCTAGTCATATTTTCAGACAGTTGCCATTTAAGCATTTTCTCATGACCTAATATCTTAGCGCCACTATATAAAACCTCTATAGCTCTATGTACTCTTTCAAAGTTATCATTTTCAGGTGGATTAAAATCACCTGGCTTTTCTAAAGCTTTTTCTAAACCTTGATCTGTTTGTTTAATTTTAAATACCTGATTGTTATATGTTTTGTATTCAAAATAAAGAACCTGTATATTATTGTAGTTATCGTCTTGACCTCTGTAATTTCTAGTATAATTAGAATCACCTGGGTATTTTTGTATTTCATCTAACTCGCTATCAGTTAGGTATGGAAATTGTTTTTTAATCTCTTCTAAACTTACGCTTTTAACTTCACCTACGTAATATATATCTTCAAAGTTAGGATCTTCTGTGTAAGAATAAACCAAACTAGAAGGATCAACATAATCTACTGTAACTCCATTAGATACATTAAAATCAGTTTTAACAGCTGATATACCTAGTACAACTAAATCATAAGCTAATCTTTTCTTTACTTCATCGTACTTGTTATAATCAAACACGTTTGATATAACTTCTTCTTCAGCTATCTCTATAGATTGTTTATAGCTTAATTGAAGATACAAATTTAATTCTTCTTTGTTTATAGGTAAATCATCTGGATCAGGTGTAGCAAAGTAGTTTTGTCCTGTCTCAGCATTTAATTGCATTATAGTTTCTCTGTTTTCAATATCACGCAAAGCATTAAAAGCAAAGTCAGTTCTTTCTTTTATAGCATATGGATCTGATGCAAATGATTTTATAGCATAACCTTTGTCTGTCATGCCATTGACAACAATATCAACAAACTTAGATAATACAGCAACTGGTTTCCAATCTAAATTAAGATAAGACAAATCACCATTAATAGATAATTCATCTTTGTATTTAGCTACAGACTGTTCGCCTCTAGCATACAATCTTAATCTGTGAAAATCCTGCCAATTGTTTCCAAAGCGACCACCAGCTCCTAAGCCACGGTCACCTCTGAACCATTCATTCTCAATGGCTCTACCAACTTGATAACCGTAATCTAAAGTATTCTTTTCTACGTCTGGTACCACCTGACTTGGAAACGAACTATTAACATTAGTGTAAATCATCTATTTTATTATTTTTGATGTATGACCTGTATTGTCGTATTTGCCGAAGCTTAAACTAACTGGATCTTTTTTTAC
>Ga0233412_10000882_pt1 | contig 16569 bp, 26 predicted proteins | sample Na_anoxic_4_MG_FD_180667 | JGI IMG/M metagenome (GOLD analysis project Ga0233412, IMG submission 180667) | Seawater microbial communities from Saanich Inlet, British Columbia, Canada - Na_anoxic_4_MG | ecosystem: Environmental > Aquatic > Marine > Inlet | place: Canada: British Columbia...
GGACCGTAGCAAAAGGGCTATAAATGTTCCGATGCATTTCAATGTTGTCAGTGTTTGCTTGGCTAATAGCAGCAAGGTGCTGCTCGCTTTTTGATGCACTCTCGGTCTGGAGTTGTATGTTCGTTTCAAGCCGATCTAAAAATATCAAGTGCCGCTTGAACAAACTTTTCATGATCACAACGATCGCGCCAACAACCACACCAAGCGTGCCACAAACACTAATTAAAACTGTGACTAGTTCGCCTGATATATCTTCCATTATAAATCATCCTTAATAAAACCATAGAAGGGGGGAGGCACCCCCTTCTATGGCTGGAGAACAAACATACCCATAGGGCATGGATGATTTACTGACGATCGCCAGCGACGATGACGCTGTCAACTTCAAACGTATGAGCACCAGCCGCGTCATTAGCGAACGCAATCGTTGGGGTCAGGCCGACATCATCGGGGAAGTCTTGGAAGTTTCCAGAACTATCCTTGATGGCGTTCAGCGTTGCAATGTACTTGCCGTTCACGAAGAACTTGGCCTTTAGGTCACTAGCACCAGCAGGCTGGACTTCAATGGCGACATCAACGAAGGTGTCATCCACAAGAGCAACACCAGTTGTACCATCGGTTTCGCCATCCTGAGTAGTTGACGCTGCTGTCTTGCTGCCTTGGATCGCTGCCGATCCATTCTTGCAAACACCGTACCGAAGGATGCCGTCAGCCGCAGTGACCGTGTTCAGGAAGAAACCGATGTAATCGGTCACGCCGACAGTCACGGTCGGATCAACAGCAGCTAGGCCGACAAAAATGTCAGTGCCATCTGCGTCGGCAAGCTTAAAGCGAGCCTTGAAGATAAGCCGCTTATCTACGGCAATCTTGAATGAAGCACCATTGGCCTGAAGGTTGGAACCGTCAAGGTCATTGATCGCCGAGGTGATCTTCATCACGCCATTAGGCTCATTGTTGATCGTGTAGACCGATGTGCCCGTGCCAGCATCGATCACAGTGTCAAGCCACTTGGCTGTAACCGCAGTCACGCTAACAGAAACATCAGTAAAGTCGTCTTCAAACAAGACAGCACGCTTGTTGATCGCGCCTTCCTTACCAATGGTAGGAAGGATATGGGAAAAATTAGATGAGTTCGATGCCACAAGGCACCTCCTTTTGTGAGGGGGGACTTCTTCGCTTTCGCACCACTACGTCAGTGGCTGCAAAAAGGGAGGTCCCGGGCTACGTTGCCCGGGACCCGTCAACTTACTTATGCACCAAAAACTCTACCCTGACGACGACGCGAACGACAGATCAAGTTGTACCAAGAGAACTTGTACACAACTGTACTGTTTGGTTGTTTCGCACCACCATCCACAATCTTCTCATCCATGTACATATCTGTATGGAAGAATGGGCAGATGAAGTTAAAGTTCCAGAACAAGTAGTCAGGCTGGTTGTCTGTCCAACCAGCATCGTCAAGTGCTGCAACCCATATAATTGGAACGCCTTGGAACTGAGGACCCGTGATCGCGGGATCACGAAGTTGTTCCATGCGATCATTCAACGCACGTAGGCGGGCTTTGTAGAAAACGATACCATCACGACTAGTCGTAATGCACATCTTCTGCAAGTCTTCGCTTTCCGTATATTTATTCATGGCATCGGGAAGATCAAAACGGGTCTGGAGAACAATGTCATCCATAGCCGCAATCAAGCCGCTGTCAGGATCATCCGGTGTTGTCACCGCATAACTTTTAAACTTGTTTCGATACCACGATTCGGTTGAAGGATTAAGCTGTTGAAGCGTAGTCCAGTCGCTGGTCGTCGCGCCGCCGTTAGTGGAGCTTGGAGCCAAACCGTCTTGGGTATTGAAGCAAAGAAGGGAGTAAGGGATCACGGGATCAGCAGCAGTGGATTCCATTGTTGCGGTGACCGGGGTCGCCCACAATGCATCTTCTAGTCCATTGATCGTGTCCACGACGCAACCTTGTTCCAGCGACTTAATGTAGTCGAGGTACGCGTTGCTGTCGCCTTGGTTAAGTGCTGCGGTTTCTTTAATCAGAACATAATGACTCTGAGCAAATGCCCAGTTCACTTCGATTGATTTCAGAGTGTCAGCTTGGGTGGGAGAGAACTCATCGTTCGGTGAGTAAAAACTGAATGATCCAGCTGTATCACCTTGGATTCGATCTACGAGTTTGTTGCCACCACGAAACTTCTTCTCGGATGATTTCATCATTCGAGAGAAGAAGAAGTAATTGTTCTTAGTCGCTTCGTTAAGAAGCGTGCCTTTGTCAACCACTCGCGTGTCGCGGGAAGCAGCCAGAAAGTCAGCATGATTAAGTAATGCCATCTTTTAGACTCCGCAGCAGCGAAGTGATGGGGTCTATCGATCCGGGATTTTATTCACCTGTTCCCTAACTTGATCAGGAGTTGGATATTTTCCATCTGCACCAGCAGTCTGTAAGAGTGTCATGATCAGAGCGTTCTTTTCATCTTTACTCATAGCAGAAGTTGGTTTATCAGTAGCCGGGGGGTTATCAGTTGAATCCTCAGGTTGACCCCGAGTTTGCCGTTCGTATTCGCCCAACATTTTTCGTTGCTGTTGTTGTTTTTTATCCGCACCAAGAATCATCAGGCAGGCGTGGTCCATTAAGAGTTCAACATTCGGAGAACTATTCTCGTCGTGATATCCGGGCAAACCGGACAACTCATAAACCTTTTGCTTAACCTCATCAAACTTGGCACTATCGGCCAATTGTGGCCACTCATCTTTTGCAAAAGACATACGTGTCTTTTCCAACAACATGTCCTCGTTGGCACGGCGAAGCGAATCGAGTTCATACTTGTTTGCCTCAGCTTGGTATGACATTTCTGCCACCTGCCGATCTAAGGTAGCCTGCTGTTGAGCAAGTGCCGCCTTAAGTGGGTCAGCGAGATCAGAGTGTATCTCATCTTCCGCTAACGTCTCAAACAAGTCCTTGGCAGCGTCCACAACTTCGGGCTCTTCTTCCTGTTCTGGTTTCTTTACACCATATTCAGCAAGCGTTGCTTCAAGTTGTTTCTTCTGCGAATACTCACGATCGGCTAGTGATTGTCTTTCAGCTGCTTCTGTGCCACGGGAAATAATTTCCTCAGGCGACAACTGATCGATTAGATCATCAGGCCAATTGTATCGCTTCAACGCGGTACGGGACTTAGCAAGCTCCTCAAGGGAATGCTCACTCTTCGGTTCTTCTGTTTCCGTAGTGGGTTCGACGGGTTTAGCGTCGTCCTCTATGATCGGATCAGTATCACCTGTTTTAGCAACGTCGGGTTCAACTGGGACTTCGGCTGGTTTCTTTCCCTCGGAGAAATCTTTAAGTCCTGCTGGCATTTCCTTCTCTTGAAGTTCATGCCAGATGACCGTGTTCTTTGCGTCAGTAACGCTCAACTCACGATCTTCAAACTTGAAGGTCTCCGGGTCAGGCTGTACACCAGTTTCAGTGTCGCTGTCCTCGGCTACGTTATCTACCGGGTTCACATCTGTGTCCGGGGTTTCCATGGTCGCTCTCCATTGTATCAAGTGAAGCTGGGTTTATCCAGCAATAATTTCGTTTGCAGCCTTCATATCGTAACCAACCAGCTGCGCGATCTTATCGTCACGCCCCAAAACAGGGTCAACTGGCATCTGCTTGGCTAATAATGCTGCGTCTAAATCAGTCGTAGGCATCTCAGCGTACACGCCTCGGTCGCTGGTGTAGTCCCTACTTACCGGATTTGCATAAGGGTTCAACCCCGATGCTTGATTCTGTGCAAACTCGCTCGGATCAAACCCAGTCAATGACTGGGCCTCACCTTTTCCCGCTGGTGTATTGTCAGGCATAACAGGATCAGGAACAGCCATTTCTTCAGGCGTAGCCTGTGCCAGTGGTGGTGTAAATGGATTCGGTGGTGTAAGACCCATCTGCTCCAAAGGAGTCTGTGGAGCCGGAGCCGGAGCGTTGGGATCAGGTAATCCCATCTGTGCATACGGGCTCGGTGGTGGTGCAATAGGTGGTGCAATGTTTTGCACCGGACTACCAACAGGAACCTGCTGTTGCGGTGCCGCTGGATTCGGTGGCTGGTACGGTGGTACCGGAATCTGCCCCTGAGACGGGAACGGGAGTTGGGGAGCAGTCCCATGCTGGACTGGGGGTACAAATTGTGATTGCGTCTGTGCAGGTGCTGCTGGCATCTCGGGTGCAAACCGTTGACGTTGAGCATCCACAGCTTGTTGCACTTCGGGAGCAAGCTCGCCGAAGTATGCCGTGCGACTCGGAGCCGTTGGCCCGGGATCAGTAATCTGGACCGGTGGTATCTGGTGAGTATGCCACAAATAACTCTCGACAAGATTAACCAACGCGACCACAGGACCGATGGCATACTGATGGGGGCGATCTGTAATAACCAAACCCTCGGGAAGCTGAAGCCCCCACGAGTACGCAGCTTTAGCAAGCGGCAATACATTACCCTCGCCAATGTGGGTCTGAACAAACTGACCCTGCTGGTTAACACTACCCACCGCGACTTTTACACGATGAATAATAACTTTGATTTGATCGAACGGATTTGCCTGCGGTTGGAAATTGAATTGACTCATGTTGGTCTCCAGTTAGTTATTTCCACTCTAGGCCAAGTTGTTTGGCCACTGCCTTTTCTTGGGCACGGCTCGATATGATCGGCCTGCCCGTTTTCTTATTTACTTTAATACTTGAGTCGAACTTCTCAACGCCTCGGGTGCAAGCAATCGACTCATACGGTTTAAACTCTTTTTCAATCTGGATGTCTACGCTCAGGATACGCTTGTACGTTTTACCTTTTTCAACAACAGCAAACCCGAGATCGGGTGCCTCAGCCATAGGGTAGTTACGTTCAATGATGTCACCATCATCCGACCTGAATTGATACATCATCTTGATTTACCTTTACGTTTTGGAATATTAGGGCGACCCTTCGGCACAACAAGCTTAGTTTTTACATCCTTCTCTCGTTGGATACGCTCATCGTTTTGGCGACGAAGCTCCTTGCCCGCACTTTCGCTAAACTTTTCAAAAGCTTCAGATAATGTCTCAGCCTCAATATCAAAGTTCATGGGCACCGTCATCGCATTGTCGTTCACGATCGCCTGCATGTGGTGGCGACCAATGAATTGAGTCTCACCCTCTGGCCACTCACCAGCCACGGGTGTGTACATGTCAATGCAGTAACCACGGGCGTTAATATGACGGATTGAATTAAAGATGAGATTGGGATCAACACCCTCTTGTACAGAGTTGATTTCCTTTTCCTCATCCGGGGGAATTGCTATGCTATCTTTTTGCATGTGTGCTCTCCATTAAGCCATTTGTCTAACCGGCGATGATGCCTCACGCCCTGCTGATCTTCCTTGCTGTATGTGCGGGTTTGAACCCCCGCCTTGGTGGATACCCTGCTGACTCAGCCCTTGATTTCCAGCTGCTGCCTGCGGTCCTTGCTCCGCCGACATACCCAAGAACTGTTGCTGGGCCTGCTGCAAGATTTCCATATTAAGTATATCACCAAAGTCATGTACGTTCATGGCTTGGCCCCAACGATTCATCTGCTCATCCCATTTAATCCATGGGGTTTGCGGCATGATCATAGCTGCTTGTGATACCAACTGAAACTGATCTTGGGCTCGCTTTTGCAGCATAGCCTGATCAGTTCGTTGCATCGACATCGGCTGTATCGTTAGTTGCAAATCTTCATAACTAATCCCACTAATATCTGCCATCGACTTCATTGCATGTTCAGGGTCTTCATGTGGAAATGAGACCTCAGGATTCCACTGCAACTTCTCGCGAATTATATTCACACGATCGCTAAATGGCAACGCATTTAAGTTTTCACTGTCCTGAATTACACCAGCTTCAATTTTACCTGCAATCATCTCCGCGTCTTCTGGCTGCGGCATATCACGAGGGCGAGGTTTAAGCTCACGGGCAGCTTCTGCGCCCATTTTGAACTGACTGAATTGCGAATTAAAAAGGAACCATCCAGCTGTATTTAGAACTTGTATCGTTGAGTTCTGGAACATCCTTTCGATAAACGCGATTCGGTTATCTCTTTGACTAGCTGCGTCAGCAATCTCTGTTGCCGTTCCAACACCTTCAACATTTCCTCGTGACGCATCATTGAGACCTGTAACACGATCCCGTCGATCGCGAAGTTCGGCAAGGTATTGGTATTGAGCTTGCTGGACACCACCGATTTCAATTTCTTCAATCGCGTCTGACAAACCCTCAATAGGGACAACTGTACCATGAGCGGCATTCTTGGCTGCGTTGCCCGCGTTTGGATTTGTTGGTTCAAAAGCAACGAACTTCTTATAGCTCGCAGCTCCTCGCGAAGCTGCGACCGCATGTGCGTTAAGTTCTTTAACTTGCTCATAAGTTGCTGCCAAAGGTGAAAGGGGAAATACGGAACCCGGAACCCAGTACACGCCAAACAAAGTGTAAGGACCCCAACTCGGACCATAGTATGGTCGCGGCTTGCGAATCCATCTTGGCTTAACAGTCTTCCCTGTCTCCTGATTCTGGGCAACGCCCAACGTGTAGATCGTCCCGTGATAACCCGGCATACCCTTTACTTCCGGTAGCGTGACCTCGGGTACCCATATCTCGTAACCAACAATTTCATTTCGCGTGGGATAGCCTGTTCCGTGCATGAAGTTTCGTGCTTTATCCAACCCGGCATCTTTGGCAATCTGGCCAACGACCTCATGGTTAAAACCCTTAGCCTTCATCAAGTCTTCGTGGTCCCTCTTCCACACATGACCCATAAAGCGTGCGTGATCAAACGTGTCGGCGCGGGCGTCCATTAAAAACCGACCGGGTGATACACGGTTGCATGTTGGCCACTGTGGCTTAATGTTTATACCTGATTGTGTGGTGAAGCCTTTATACCCGGGCATCGTTTGAAGTGTTGTTCTCATCACCCCATAACCGAACGCGGTGTCGTACCAGATTTGCAGAAGCGTTTTCCATAGATTCTGCATACCCGCCCACTGGTTAATAGCATGCTTCATGCGGACAAGGATATCTTTAGGCACACCACTAAACCGGGATGACAATTCCACAATCGGGTTGTCGTAAATAATCTTAGTTGTAACCAAGGCCAACCACTCAAAAGCATGGTTCTCCGGCGAGGGCTCTAACTCTGAGTACCGATCGTCACGGTAGTATGCACCGTGATAATCTTTTATCAGGTCTTCAGTAACTTTTAAATGTGCGTCACGATGCCTTTCGGCAGCGTTAATCTCTGAGAAAAGATTTAATGGAGAAACATCAAGCATAGATTACCTGCATGTAGTATATCAACTATCGCCGCCTTCTGCGTCTGAATGGATCATTATCTCGTACTTTAGCCACCGACATCGTACCATGTCCAGCCAATTTACCAAATGTACCGTCCTTAAACTTCGGTTTAGAAGTATCAAACATCGGTGCCTCGGTTACCCCAATACAGCACATACCATATGCGATACACCTATCACCGTGCCGCTGCTGGGCTCCGGTACTCTGGTCCCGCAATTTACCCGAGATGATTCTACCCTGCTCGTCGAATATCCACATACCCATATCAGCCACACCTTCGGTCGATGGTGTGATAAACCAGCCGTTCTTCATAAACCGATTCAGCGTAGAGAACATGATCTCCTTTGTATCACCCGTTGACTGCCAACCCCAGTGTTTGGTCTTCCTCTGACTACGAACACCCTGCTGCGTCCGGTAGTACACGAACGGATAACCGCTACGAACCAGATGATTACCGTACGCGATCCCGGGACCATTCCTCTCAAATATCTGGAACGCATACCCATACTGACCACCGAACCACCGACCCAGAGCCACCGCCAATTCAGCCGCGTCGATCGGATCAATGTTCGGATCAGCGTACTCCGCCACCACCCGCCCCGTCGTACGGCTCATCACTGCGAGAACCGTGTTACTGCCATCCACACCTTGTGCAATGTCCGCACCCTGAACATAATTATCATCCCATGGCGGATCGCCATCCTTATCCAGATCGCACCATATCTTCAACCGACCGTCAGGATTCTTTAAAAACCGCATGCCCTTAATATCAAAGTCACCAGTGTGCTTGGGTAACGAGCAACACAGCTTCATCTTGCTTAAAATATTTGAGTCCAAAGCAAGCAACCCTGACGTGTCATGATCGATCAGCCAGTTTTCACGAACATCACGAATCGATGGAGCACGGGCGCGAGCCACGCGGAATGCAGGAGATTCCCAAAAGTGTGTACCCGCCTTACCCGTAATTGCCCCATCGTCATCCAGTGTTAAGACACGGTTCTGACCCATGTCCGGGTGGTCCCAGTAACCAAGTGTGCATACGGATATTTCTTCCGCACCCTCTGGCGTCAGTGACTTCTCGCGAAGCATACTGAACTCGGTTCCCGGACCAGATGGTGTCGATGCGAGAATCACACCAGCAGCCACCGACTCAATACTCTTCATCAATGCTTTACCATCTGGGTATCGCGCAGCCTCATCCACGAAGATGATATTCGTACGCAAAGATTGTCCTACGTCCTTATTCGATGTTTCACCCATGATCCTAGAACCACGGACGTTGTTAAATATAAACGGGTTGTTGCCGCGACGACGATCTCGCTTATCTTCAGGCAGAAAATAATCAGGCAACTTATTCAGCAAGTAATCAACCTTACCAAACAGACTATCCTCGGACGGACCATCAACCATGTCAGACTTACGACTAATCACCAAACATGTGAACCTGTCAATAAATAACATACCCCACGCGATCATATACATGATGATCACCGTCGCACCCTGCTCGCGAGACTTATCAATTACCAACGTACCACCCTGACGAAAGTTCCTGACTAACATATCAATCATTTCATCTTGAGCGGGCCACGTAATAACTGGTGCATCGGGAGGTGGCGTCTTGTGCTCTGCCCCGTCCTTATCCACCCAACTAACATTAGCACCCCTGATCCTACCGTCGTCACAGGTGAACTTGGGTCGATATGTCCATGCAAAACAGTTAAGGAACAGGTGGGGCGATGCCGCACACGCAGCCATCATATCGGCCTTATGCACCTCGCTCCGGCCCGCGTGCTCCTGAATGATCTTGCGGAACCGGAGATTCTCAAGTAATGACTTCGGGACCTCGATACCGGATTTCGGGCACGTCCACACATCATTCTTGTACCCAAGATCGTGGGCTGGATACCGTGTTGCTAAATCTTCCATGTAACCTCTATTGATTTGCGTCATCTAACTATAGCATGAAAGGAACTAAAATGCATAAAGCACACGTAAAAGCGGACATTGAAGTTGACATCGAAATGCTGAGGGACCTCGTACACGCAACAGGTGGGCGGGTTTCAATTGCAAGGCTCGAAGCTATGCCACTGAAGGCAGCTCTTCAATTCCTATACCCTAACGGTATTCGTTTCCGATTCACCCATAACCATGAGGATGCTATCGATGGAAAAACACAAGACATACCCAGCGAGTGAGGGAGTATGCTCTCGATCTGAGATCGAGTTGATGATTTCAAAGCTAAGCCCGTCTTCCTCAACTGGATTGAGGAACCGGGCTATCCTGACTGTGTTGTATCGGTGTGGGCTCCGAATATCGGAGTGCCTGTCTATCAGGAACTCCGACTTAAACTTCTCGAACAGCCATATCAAAATACTCCACGGCAAGGGTGACAAGAGCCGGATCGTTGCGATCGATCAGATGGCTAAAGATGCTATCAGTACGTGGCTCGCTACGAATGTTCGTGGCGAGACACTGTTCTGTAACCTCAATGGCAAGCGAATGAGTTCTGCGTACATACGCAAGATCATCAAGCAGCTGTCCGAGAAAGCTGGTATCAAGCACCGGGTCCATGCTCACGGGTTCCGGCACACGCATGCCTATGAGCTGGTCTCGGAAGGCATACCCGTCCACATGATCAAAGATCAGTTGGGGCATTCAAATATTGCGACCACAGATCGCTATCTGAATCACCTGAATCCGAAAGAACGAATTGATCGGATTGGGGCCCGCTCTTAAGAACAACATCTAAATCAGGATAAGCCTCGTGGCCTTTTGGCTGCGAGGTTTTTTTACACCAGTCTTCGTAGAGGTACATCCAAGAGGGTTTCATAATAATTTCGCTTTCGCGGTTGAAATATTTTCAAACTTGCCCGTGTCGTGATTAAAGATCGACCACGGCACGTTTATCTTTGTGGGCGTGCTCCACATCTGATCCTCAAATGCCGCAGCCAGTTCTACCGCCGCCCGTTCCTCATGCTCACGCAGTACCTCAAGATATCTAGGCCCAGCCTCGACAGGCTTATACGTGTCCAGCTTCATGCCGACCGCGATCATCGCAGCAGCGGCCATCGTCTTTAGGAATGTTCTGCGTTTCATTGTTCACCCTCACGAGCGTGATGTCATCTTCCGCAAACATGTTAATAATCTCGTCCACAAGGTCGTCGTGCATTGCCTTCTTAAACTCGTGGCACTTATCACAGCCGGGCTCGTGGCACGGATTCAAGGTTACGTCGCACTTACTCATGCAAGCCATTATCTTTCATGTATGACAAGTACGCTAAGTACTCATCCTTGTTTAATATTGAAACACGCTTGATGGAGATATCTTTCACGAAGTGAAACATCGCTGACGTACGACTCGCGCCACGGATAATACCAATGACTTTCATCGCTCGCAGCATCACAACATCATCTTGTTTATTTAATCTTATGGAGAGCATTTATACCCACTGTATTCGTGTAAGTCATCAAGCTCTTGAGGTAAATCACCTCGCTTGATCAATTCTTTCGTGTGCATGAACGCCATGCAATTCCACGCCCACGCAGCCTCGTGGTCTTCGTCTGTGTTGTTCTCCTGTATCTTCCATAGGTGTCGCTGGGCACTGTCGATGTACCTGCTCAGCGGTTGGCCTTTCTCCCAATTGCGATCACCGTACTTCCGCAAACCTTTCTCAATGTGCTTACTCAAGCGATCGAGAAACAATGTGCTAATCCGCGATGGCTGACCCTTGCCCTTGGCTGAGTCTCGCTGAGAGCCAGTGGAGAAGTGCTGGTTATTGTCGCTAGTGTCCATCATGGCACCTGTGTTATTGTGATTGTTACGTGCTCAACTAGCCAGAAGATAATATCTATCACCTGCCAGATACCGAGAAGCATAAGGACCCAGCATATTGCGTACTCAACATTATCCTGCACCTCCCACCTCCCACTCACCCCATGAGATTTTCTTTGTGGTACGCCACTTGAAAACATAGAAGTTATAAATTACAGGCACTTCGTCGCGGACCTTATGTACCCACTTACTAGCTTTTTTACACGGGTTGTTAATACATCCACACGCGGGGCATACCGGTCTTTGATTGCCGGGCGTGCTGCCCCAATCACTCATGGACGCAGAAGCGTCGCACTGATTGCACTTACCAACCATGACAAAACAATCTTGCTCACTTGGCTTTGGTTTAATGTGATTCGACATAAGATGCGATCTCCATAATTAAAGCAATGATGCCGGGTGTGGCTAACGCGAGACCAACCCATAACGGTGCGAAGTTAGGTTTACGCATACGCATACGCTGATCTGCGTCATCAGTAATATGCTGGTCTAGTGCTAAGCGGTTACTTTTTATCAGCTTGGCCAACTCAGCCGTGGCCGTAGCTAGCTTCCTCCGCTCTCCCTGCGATACATCGTAAGCGGTCTTATTAGCCTCTGCGATCCTCATGCGATCTTCAAGCTTATCAATCCTATCGACGGGACCCGGAGCCCGGGTTCTCTCTTTGTTATCCGCCCACTCCCTCTCTTCTGGGTCATTCTCATTAACGTCGCGTGATATAAATTGGAACTCGGGCTCCACAATGCACGCACGAGCTTCCTTAGAAATATAGCGAAACATACAGCTGTATATATCCCACACCACCACATCGGACACTGACTTGAAGTTATGCTTAACAATCTGGATTCCTAAACCCGTAGCAATAGTTGACCCAACCTCCACGTCCTTCATTGGAATCGAATCGTCGTGGCGGTATTTGGTGACATTTTCTGTTACTTGAAATAACACCTGTTGATGCTGGCCTGCACGACGACCCGTCTTTCCGGCGCGGGAACCCGTCATGTAGATTACGGGTGCCGAACCGTTTTCAAAGGACACGCCTGTCTTAATGAAGATGTGATTCTCCACTTTAAACAACGTGCCCACAGGTGCGTGCTTCACGTCTAACATTCGACTTTCATTAAATATCATGATAATGCTTTCTTAATATACGCTGGCATAGCCTCGGCCTCTGTCCAGACAGTAGTGTGTGATCGCAAGTAACGGTTGCTCTTGGAAAATATCTCAAACTCGACGCCTGCAATAAACGCCTGATTCAACCAAGCTTCAACCCCGCCCCGCCCGCACGCAAATGGCTTCTTAGTCCACCACCTACCAGAGCCTTTAATCCGAACTTTATACTGATGTTTGTTGTTCATCTTGTTCTTTCATGTATGCCATCGCGGTCTTCGCGATAGTGGTGTCCTGTTGGCCCAAGCCTGATGATGCCGAGTTTCCAGTGTTAATTACTACCTTTGTGTCCTCAAGAATCCCAGTCGGGGATCGGTGGGTCTCAGTAATAATCTGGGTGATCTCATGCTTCTTAAGCAGGTACTGCTTGACAATGGACTCGGTTACCGGGGTCGGTTGAGTTAGTGGGTTGCGGCACAAGCTCTTCGCTAAAGAGTTAGTAATGCCAAGCCATTTAATTAATTCTTTGTCGTTATCTGAGGTCATCTTGCCTTTCAGGGTTAGTGCATCAAGAAAAAGATTAGTGCGTCAAGTAAGTCAGGATCACCCACGCAGAGCCAGCAGGAGATAAAGATACCAATGGTGAAAGCAGCTTCTCCAAAGTCAGTTTTCATTATCTACCTCCACGGCCCAGAGGATGTTTTGGTACATAGAGAATAGTGGAAACCGGAACCCGTAAGCACGAATCCGGTACGTCTTGCCAATCTTCATGCTTCCGTAAATATCAGACGAGTTCATCTTTCCTTCCAACAACGAGTCAGTACACTCAAGCACGAGACCGTCAGTGAAGATTAGGAACTTCTCGGAAGTACGCTCCTTATCAGTCACGGTAATAATCATCGTCTCTCGCTTGGCATGCGTGAACATACACCCGCCAGTGAATACTGCGAAGAATAAGATAAAGCCGATGAATCCAGCCCATGATGATGTATGGTTTGAGTTAGCCATGCTTATTGGATGGTGGGGATGGGGGAGGGGTTACATAGGAAACTTCAGTTAAATGCTTTGCTGTAGTAGCCCGGTCATCAACCCAATCGTAATTCCCTTTGCCTATATGCATTCTTCGCCATACACGATCTTGACCGGGGATCACAGGTACGCCATCCGCAGTCTTGTGAAGCCGGTTTATAAACTCCGACAATACCTGCAAAGCCTCTACCTCAGCGTGGTAGTCCGCATACTCAAGTGCTTCGTTAATGGTCACGGGTGCCTTTCTGTGAAAGTGAGCGGCATCTTAGATCGACCTTAGAAAAAAATCAAAAAAAAAATGCTGGATTTGAAAAAATAACTAAAATATTTTCTTATCCTTACGTTATGGTCCCATGCCCCAGCCTGACAGCCCGGACAGCATCTCGACCCCGGGGTCCGGAACGCGTGCGTACCACAAAAAACGCTGCTCATGTCGCTCATGCTGGGTGCATGCGATTGCACGCCGCGAGCAAAAGAAGAGGATCGTGCGCCCTGTGCGCACCAAAGTGGCCTCATAGCCTCGAATCAAGGTATTTACATACTAGGCCAATGGTATTGGTTGCACTATGGTACAGTAGTGCAACCACTAATCCTCATTGCTAGGCTGTGAGGGCTTGCGGTGCTGTGATGCGAACGATTCGAGACGCTTGATGCTATCCTCAGTTAAGTGTAGAACGTGCTCTGTTCTCTTCGTTGATTCCATAGCAACGTGCTGGTGGGTGACTGGTTTTCCGATGGTCCTGTCGAGGATTTGATCAAATGCAGCAGCAGCTATTGGTATGCCGCCCGACGTTGTTCTCTTACTAGTAGCACGCCACATGGCAAGTGCAGCAATACGCATAGCATTGGGGGTTTTGGGGTCTTTGATCAGCGACTTGGTTTCATCCCGAGTAAGGTGGGCCAGATCATTCAGCCGTTTGACGACCACCGAGCCAACACGCTCCGATCTGACGACCTCGTTCGTTGCCTCACTGCCTTGGCTATCTGGCTCTGTTTCTAGTGGCTTCACATCGACGACTTGTCTTTTATTTTCCTCTTTCCCCAAAACATCTGGCTCAACAGACAATTTTTCGTAACTTTTTTTTGCCTCTGTCATATGAAGATTTCCCTTGTTTTACAACGGTTTTCAATTGTACGTACATATGATTATACGTACATCATACCAAAAATCTTTGCCTTTTTGCTCATGGGCAGGTTGTAATCTGACGATATGATCGTTAGGATGGTGGGCAGCGACGGACAAATGGCTTCGGCCAAGTCGCGACCCAAAGAGTGACAATCGAATAGCTTGATGCACACGGGTGCCGGTCGGATGATGCTAAATCACATGCAGTTTGAAGTGACGAGCCTGAACACCAAGTCAAGCAACGCGATTGAAACAGGCGTTCTTTTACAACCGAATAAACCAGCAGACATGCCCGCAAGTGGAACGACCCACATTAAACAAGTGAAGCGATTCGGGTACGGTGGTCCTGCAAAAACATAACAACAGAAACTACGTTGTTGCTCCCTTAATTGGGGGCAACAGCTTTCCTCTGGCAGTGCAGATTTGGGGGCATGGGTGATCGCGGGTTGCAAACCGTTATCACGTCGGGCATGCCTCCAAGACCTGCACTGTCAACACTATCACCGTGACGCTAGTCACACAACAGAAAGGTTTGTTATGCAGATCAAACAAGTCACCTCAGCGTTCACTACTTTACACGTTAAAGCACAAGCCAAGGCACTTGCCGCAAGCCACTGCTTCACTGTCAAACGCGACATTGATGCGGGTACGTGGGAGGCCAGCCACAACAGATTAAACCGGGTGATCTGGCGGGCAATTGAAAAGACGCCCGGCACTTGGCTGGTAACCAAGCCAGCCGACTTGTTCCAATAAACCATCACCGCTCCCTTAACGGGGGGCGGGGATTTTTCTTCTATCACCGTGACGTTAGTCACACAACAGAAAGGTTTTGTTATGACTGATTTATCTTACTGCGAGTACTTGACATCAGAGGCGATCTTCGTAGATCACCCAACAGCGAAATGGACCCGTGAAGGTGACATTCCCAAGCTGGGCGACGAGGTTCAAGCTTGTGTCAACAACATCGGACAAGTGGCCATCACAGGCTACTTCCATGAGCATGGTTTTGTGGGGGTGAAGGCACTACCACTGAACCCACCGGACTGGTACGTAAAGCAAAACGGGGCTCAAACCGAGTGCCATTTGTTTGGTGCTGAAATTAAGGATGGCGAAGAGTACGACGACGGCGACGACTGGCAAGCTGCGATCGAAGAAGAGCAAGAGGGCTTCGGCGGGCCGATCCCTTGGTGCGATCTGTTTGCGTGAAGACAAGTAACACATCACCGCTGGCTTAACGGCTGGCGGGGATTTTTGACTGAAAAGAACCGGATATCACGGTTTGGAAAATCCCTGAATGTCACGGCAACAATATGACACGCAGCCGGGTGGCGAGAGCCGCCTGACTGTTTTTTATAACTCACTCAACCCAGACGCCAACGGCGTCACATTAGAAAGGCCACCGCCATGTTTATTAGAGTCACCGATACCGACAGTAATTTTCACATTGTGAATACCGATCACATCATCGAGATTGGTGAGAAAAAAAGACACCAGCAAGACGATTGCCCCAAACGCTTCATTGTCACCACCGAGCAACCGGGAGGTGTTAGTAATAACTACATTTGGACAGACATTCCCCTTGGGTCCATCCTGAAACACAGAGTTTAACCACAACCACTGTCAGCCCAACGGCTGGCGGTGAGTTTTTCTACTTCTATCACCGCTGCAAATAGCAGCACAATTGAAAGGTTTGTTATGCAAACTCAAATCGTTAAAGGCGTGGCTACCAAAGTGTTCGAGGATAACGGCGACACAGTCGTCACCTATCACGGCACTGAGGTGGTGCGGTTCAACCAACTGCTCGTTTTTCTAAACACGGGTGGCTGGAAGACTGCGACCACAAAGTTGCGGATGAATCAAGCGTCAAATCAGTTTGACCTTGGCTTCCAAGTGTTCCAAAGCAAGCACGAATGGTACGTGCAAATCAAGGGCAGGGGAAAGTTTTCCTTTAGCCGTGACCGCATCAACTTCCTGCGGTAAACCAACCACTGCTGGCCTAACGGCTGGCAGTGAGTTTTTCTTCTATCACCAGAGTGATCGCACTGGGAGGGGGTGGCCCCTTATTCAGATGCACCGGGCAATCAAAGTATTGCAGTGCATGCGATGACGATGACCCGCTTGGTAACCCAAGTTCGAT
>Ga0233412_10000883_pt1 | contig 16544 bp, 15 predicted proteins | sample Na_anoxic_4_MG_FD_180667 | JGI IMG/M metagenome (GOLD analysis project Ga0233412, IMG submission 180667) | Seawater microbial communities from Saanich Inlet, British Columbia, Canada - Na_anoxic_4_MG | ecosystem: Environmental > Aquatic > Marine > Inlet | place: Canada: British Columbia...
CCTGCGGTCCCAGGGCTGTCGGTCGACATGTCTGCCTTCCCGCTGAAGGATGTCCTCGGCACAGAACACAGCCCGGTCGTCTGCAGTCGTGACCATGGACCCATACAGGACGGTCCCTAGCGCCAGGCGCGCATCGAAGCAGCAGGGGTAGGCCCTGATGCCCTGCAGCCGGTCGTTCACGATATTTAGAACAAAGCACACTCGCTTGTCCTGGAAGTACGTAAACCATGCGAAACATTTGTTTTTCGACGGTATCGCGAGATACATGTCCGCGTTGTGGACCTTCTTATGAGCGGTGACTTCATAAGAAAGTTCTACCTTGGGGAAGCGCCTGTATAAAGCCGTCTTGTTGAGCTGCGACAGGGACATACTTGTACAACTGGGAACGATGTCTTTAAGCCCCATTCCCGCATTCAGTTACGCGAACGTGCTAAAACCCAAGGCTCCGCCTCCGCCGTCCCCTCCGGGCATGACCCGCTTGTTGCTCATCTCCTGCGCGAGAAAGCTCTTGAGCTCGTCCTTCATGCGGCTGCCCTGGTTGCCCTGGTCGGCTTCGCAGGGCGCGACGGGAGGAGGCGCCTCGGCCTTCAGGGAGCGCATGATGCCCTCGTACTGCTCGCTCGGTCTGTTCACGAGGTCCTTGACCTTTGGCGTTGTTAAGTTCTGCAGAAAGAACGAATATAAGTAGTGCATGAGGAATATTAGCATCAGGGACAGGAACGCTATCTTACCCACCCATAGCAGCATTTATATAAAACGATATTAACTAAACAAGGATAATAACGTAGTGAAATCCTCCGCTATCGCGTAGCTGTTGACGTCATCCTCCGTCTTGAGGTACGCCTGGCTAATCTTCGAGCGGACACTCTCGACCACCAACGTTATCCTGGCCCCTCTTCTCAGCCCGTATTCGCATCTGTCCACACTGCATACATGACTGTTGGCACCGATGTTTGTGACATGCCCGTGTCGCTTGACCGAGCTTCTGTCGATGATGACGTTGACTCCGTTAACGCTGGTTCGCTCTGCCGGGCGGTCCACGAACTCGAGTCGGCACACCTTGCCGTCCTCCACCTCATACACTCCGTCAGGACAAAACACTTGGACCACGGCTGATTCTTTTATGCTCAGGCCCGCGACGTCGTCCGTTATCTGCATGGCATGTATGTTCATGTCGGGCAGATACACTTTCATTAACATTATTGTGTGCAAACCATTTAAACCCATTCGCCCGAATCATTTAATGGTAAAGGTTGTGATCGTGGGTAAGGACGGGGAGTGCCGCGATATCGACTGCACGGACTGTGACAAAAGCACTCTCCTGAAGAAATGTGGCCTCAGGAAGGCGGATGGCTTCGAGGAGCAGCACGTCTGGACCACCAAGCTTGCGGGGGAGAAGCACCGGGTCGCGGTCTATGGGAAGACCACTGGCAAGCACAACGTTGTCAATAAGTTTGAGTTTCCTCCGCCGACCGACACCATGCTGTTTTACGGGAATTGTGCACTGGTCAACCGTGAGTCCAACGGGGACTGCAAGGACATCGACACCGACCTATGGGAAGCGATATACACGAAGCTGTTCGGAGGCTTCGAGGACCTGGCGGACACTGCGGTGCAGGACGAGGCCGAACCGGACGAGCTCGCCAACGTCCCGGACAAATACAAGACGAAGGAAGGATTCCTGAAGGACGGGTTCGTAGTGGACAACGACAGCGACGAGGTCGCCGAGTGCACGGACAAGACGGACACGGAGAGCGACATCGGCTCCCAGGAGACCGATGAGGACGAGGACGAGGAGCACGACGACGACGACGATGACGGCTCGGAGCTCGCGGCCGAGGAGTATTCCTACTCATTGTCGGACGAGTAAGAACACTAAAATTGATTTAGGAAAGGCAACACACTGAATGGTATAGCAATGCGCCGGATCAGCGACCCAGAGGAGTTCAGGAAGAACGTTGTGGAGAAGGTTCTCAACGGTTACTTTAGCAAGGACGGACACGCCCGCAATCTCGAGCTGGGAATATTCAACGCGTCGCTCGAAGAGGCCGATCGGTACAAAACGATTAAGAAGTGGGAAAATCCGTGCTTTGTGCTGATATACGTTGAAAAACTAAAAACGATGAAGTTCAACCTCGACAGCTTTCCCCACATCCGCAAGTCCGTAGAAGACAAGGCCGTGAAGCCGCACGAGCTGGCGTTCATGATCCATCAGGAACTCGCTCCGGAGAAATGGAACGCCTTGATCGAGGCGAAACGCAAGAGGGACCAGAACAACTACAATGAAGAAAATGTTGAGGAAGGAGAGTTCAAGTGTGGCAAGTGCGGATCGCGAAAGTGCAAGTGGTATCAAATGCAGACAAGGGCAGCCGATGAGCCGATGACGACATTCGTAACGTGCACCACGTGCCAGCGGAAGTGGAAGTGCTAGCCGATGACGGCTAGGTCTTTGAGGCGCCAGAACTCGGATCCGCCACCCGGTAGCGGCCGGCGCAGTATAAACGGAATTTTTCTCTGCTCGAGCTCCATCTGCGCGATGATCGCATTGTCTATCATGCTGGGCTCCGTGCTGACAAAGGGCGTCGCGCCGCCGTTAAGCTGCTTGATGCGCTGGCCGAGGACGCGCGTCTTCTCATACTTCGTTAGCCACGGGACGGTCCTGTGGAGCTCGTCAACGACGGCGCCGTTCCCATCCCTGACCACCCGGGATAGCGCCGCAATCTCATCGTAGTTCTGGGAGAGGACTTCAGGATGCGTTGCCTCGAGGTAGCGTTCCTTCGCCTCGGCGTCGAACTTCTGGAAGGAGTCATCGTCGTCGTCGTCGTCGTCGTCGTCGCTCTCGTCATCGCTGATCACCAGGCCTGGCGGCTGGGACGGCAGGACAGACGGCTGAGGCGGCACGCCGGAAGGCGTAGCCGAGGTCTGTGCCGTGGTTCCCTCCAGCCCAGGCAAAGTCGGGAGACCGGCGGCAGGATCGTCGAAGCCGTCCTCATCGTCAGAGGCGCCACCCGACATGGCCGTTTTCGTGTCTGAGAACTCTGAATCGCTCATCTATATATACTGTGATTATTCTTTTTAAACGTTTCAATTTTACTTCTGGTCGCTGGTCTTCCAGACGCGATCGCAAGACGCACAAAGGTAGACATACTTGACATTGACGTCGTCATACCGAATGTATATGACCTCTCTCTTGGCACCGCTCTTGTTGGTGGGGCAATCGGCGTTCGGGCAGGGGATATTGGTCACGCGTGGGAGCGTCGGGTCGAGCTTGGTGTACTCGTTCAGCACGTGGGTGTACTGCTGCTCGCTCCGCCTAAGGGTCGTCTTCGACACGCAGACGTTGTCGCCGGTGGTGGACGACTCCTCATTCCCGCAGTTCCGACAGTAGTAGACGAGCTGGTCCCCGTTCTCCCCCGCAAGCCGAAGATAGTACATATTCTCGCATTTGGAGCAGAAATGCATGGGTGTGTATATATATATTCATTGCGGTTTTTTTATTTCAATTTTCCGATTCCTCACGCCGACGACGGGAGTAGCGCGAGTTCCCTTCACGAGCCTCTCACGGACATTCTCCATCTTGCGCTCCAGGGCGCCGTAGTCAACGTCCACATTGAGGTGATACATGACTGTCGACAAAGTCTCCGGGTTCTGCTCGCCTCCCAGTCTCCGTATCCTCGACATGTTCCTCTCATAGCTGCCTAGAAAATGCCCCACTACCTCGCTGCGATAGCGGTCGAAGTATGGACTCGGGTATATACCCACGGTCTCGTCTAGCATGCCCGCTACGGCCACCGAGAGTGTCTTATACTGCACGATCTTGTTGTACGTGTCAAAGTCGGGATGCTGTCTCGAGACACCGGGCTCGTTGAGCAGAGGGTCATTCGAGAGCAACGAGCACAGGATCAGCAAGACCGACCTGATCGACTGACAGGACGTCCATCCCTCACCTCTCCAGGTGTTCAACAACGAGAGACACACCTTGCCGCTGCGATAGAAGTTAGGGTGAAACCGCACGCACCCGTCGTTCGTGCAGTAAGTCACCCTTGGCGGGCTATGCGGATAGTCGGGAGGGAACTCAAACCTGTAGAAAAAATACCCATTTTCGTATAGCGTGCCGGCTGGACCTATTATCAGGGCATACCCACGGCTGCAATCGGCCTCGTCATGCCTGTAGTATATACCGTCTCCTTCCAATTTATTCGTATACAGGTCCTTGACGTCCTTGAGCAACCGCCGAACCGAAGCACTGGAGAGATGCACCCCCACTTCATCACTATCGCCAGATGACATAGGTGTCTATAGGATATCTGTTTAGATATCTTTGCCTCAAGTTGTTCTCTCCCGGAACCCCTCGCCTGGCGGCGCGACCTCCGTAAACCGCCGCGCGAAAAAACCCGAGATATTTGCTCGCAAAAAATTGAGATAAAATAACTCTGTCCGTAATATACAGAATGCCAATGGGGGGGTCGTCCACGCTCAGCGAATTCTTGAGGAAACATGCATCAACGAAGAGCGAGGACGGAGCAAAGTTGTACACCAATACACGTATCGGCAACAACCAACAGGGAAAAGGGAAGGTCCATGGGGGGTCCTACAACATACCAGACGACGAATGGGACGAGTTCATGAGGCTGTACTACGAAGACGTGTTCGTGAGAAAGAATATGGAGTACCTGACGGAGAAGCAGCTCCGGGACGGGGGGCCTCTCCTGGTCGACCTGGACTTTCGATATGACATTGGTGTCACGGAGAGGCAGCACACAAAGGACCACATCATGGACCTCGTGGAGGTGTATCTCGAGGAGATCAAAAAGTATCTCGCGCTCGACGACCAGCCGTTCAACGTCGAGATATTCGAGAAGCCGAACGTCAACCGCCTCACGGACGCGTCGGTCGTGAAGGACGGGATCCATATGCTCGTCGGCTTGCAGATGAGTAACACGCTGCAGGTCATGCTGAGGGAGAGCGTCCTACCCCAGCTCCAGGCCGCGTGGGGCGGCGAAGGCGGGCTTCCTGTCACGAACTCTTTCGAGCAGGTGCTGGACGATGGCATAAGCGCCGGCCACACGAACTGGCAGCTCTACGGGTCGCGGAAGCCAGGCAACGAGGCCTATTGCCTGAAATACTCGTTCACGGCGAGCTATGACGCGAGCGACGGTGAGTTCGCGCTCTCGGAGAACAGCATCAAGGACATTACGCTCGCGCAGCTCAAGACCCTGTCGGCCAGGAACAGGGACTTTCCTGCGTTTGAGATTAACGAGAATGTCAGAGAGCAATACGATATACGGTGTGGGAAGGGGACCAGCAAGCCTCGGTCCTCGGCCAGGAAACTCGCCGCCGACGCCCTCCCGCTGTGTAGAATCACAAGCCGGGAGATCCTCGACGCCCAGATCGCTAGGAAGCACGAAGAACAACCGCTGCACGACTACATGCTCAAGGAGATCCACGACTACACGATGATCCTACCAGAGCCCTACTATGGGAAGGGGTCATACCAGAAGTGGATCCGTGTCGGGATGGCGCTGCGCGAGACGAGCCGAGAGATGTTCCTGACGTGGGTCAAGTTCAGCTCGCAGTCGACCGAGTTCAGCTACAGCGACATCCCTTCACTCTACGAGCAGTGGGAGCAGTTTGCGCAGGGGAGAACCGAGCCTCTTACATACAGGTCGATCATCTACTGGGCACAGACAGAGTCGCCCGAGCAGTTCGAGAAGATTAAGAAGGAGACACTCGACTTCCACATCAGCGAAACCATGAAGAACACCACTGACTACGACCTCGCCATGGTCCTGAACATCATGTTCAAGGACAGGTACGTGTGCCAGAGCATCAAAACCTCCACGTGGTATGAGTTCAAGGACCATCGCTGGAGCGAGTGCGATTCAGGCCACACGCTCCGTATCTCGCTGTCAAAGGACGTCTATAGCCTCTACGCCAAGAAGGTGTCGCAGCTGACACATCAGCTGGGCGCCCTTGCGCCGGAAGACCCGCAGAAGAAAGTTATCGACAACCTGATACACGCGAGCCTCAACATTTGCACAAAGCTCAAGAACACACAGCAAAAGAGCAACATCATGAAGGAGGCAAAGGAAATATTCTACGTCAGTGGATTCATTAAGCTGCTCGACGCCAACCCCTACCTGCTGTGCTGTGAGAACGGCGTGATTGACTTTGAGAACAAGGAGTTTCGAAAGGGCCTGCCGGAGGACTATTGCAGCAAGACAACAATGATCAAATACACACCCTGCGCCCTGGCCAACAAAACGTACATGGAGGAGGTGCGTACCTTCTTCCAACAACTGTTCCCGATACAGGAACTCCGGGAATACATGTGGGACCATCTGGCGGCCACGCTGATCGGCACGATCGAGAACCAGACGTTCAACATCTACACGGGCAGTGGACGAAACGGGAAGACGAAACTCGTCGACCTGATGTCCCTGGTGCTCGGCGAGTACAAGGGGACGGTCCCCATCACACTGGTCACGCAGAAGAGGACCAGCATCGGCGGGACATCATCTGAAGTGGTGCAGCTCATGGGCACGCGCTACGCCGTCATGCAGGAGCCGTCGAAGGGTGACCGCATCAACGAGGGCATCATGAAGGAGATCACCGGCGGCGATCCCATCCAGGGAAGGGCGCTGTTCAAGGACACCGTAACTTTCGCGCCCCAGTTCAAGCTGGTCGTCTGCACGAACACGCTCTTTGACGTGAACAGCAATGACGAAGGGACGTGGCGGCGAATCCGCGTCGTGGACTTCAAGGCAAAGTTCACGGAAAACCCTGTGCTTGACGACCCTGACGAACCATACCAGTTCGAGGTGGACAAGCGCCTCGGCGACAAGTTCCATAACTGGAAGACCGCGCTGCTATCACTCCTCGTCGAGCGAGCGTTTGTCACCATGGGAAACGTTGAGGACTGCGAAACGGTCATGAGCGCAAGCAACAAGTATCGCGACGGCCAGGACGACTTCTCCGCGTTCGCCCGGGAGCGTCTCATGAAGATCGATGGAGACGAGGACGATATGCCCCTCAAGAAAACCCCACTGCACCGGGCGTTCAAGGAATGGTACACTACAAACGTCGGCAAGAACGTCCCCAAGGGGAAAGACCTCGACGCCTTCATGGAGAAGAAGTATGGGGCCTATCGGAACGGCTACAAGAAGCTCCGGCTCAAGTTCGACGAGGCGGAAGACGAACTGGGTCTCTAGCGGCCTCATGGATTCATGTAGACGTCACGCGGGGCGGCACCGTAGAGCAGCTTGAGTATGTATATCGCGCCATCGACCACTGTCCCCATTAGGAACGGATATAGGGCCATGAAGAACACGTAACCCGCGGCGGTGTAAGGGAGCGACCTCGTCTTGCCCCGGTGCCAGCGGTATGCCTCCACACAAAACAGAACGACCAGCGCCCCCCAATATACGTATCTCAGGTAGTAGTTGGCCCAGGTGTATTTTTTCGCGGCCTGGTCCTCATAATAGACCTTGCGGTTGTCGACGTTGCTCTTGTTCACCATGTCCGCGATGCCGGCCTTCGCACCGGCCGCCCCCGTGTCCAGCATATCCCGAAGGTCGTCAATGTGGTCCTCATACACGTTCTGGTCAGACAGTAGATCGATGGTGTTCTGCGTTTTGTTCTTCATGAAACGATGATTCTCGATCTTCTCCTTCTTGATCTTCTCTCCTTCTCTCTCCCCCTCCGCGAACCGATGTTTCCTTGCACCAGACGCTCCCCCATATTCAACGAGTTCGAACTCCTTACGTTTCTCGTCCCGCATGGCTTCGGCCGTGTCGAAAGCCATCTTCGCTTCAGTGTATTCTGCGGTGGCCTCCGCGCGCCGAACCTTGTCCTGACAGGCATAGTCTCCCACTCCACACCCCCCACCTCGTATCAGCTTCTCCGTGTACTTCTTCATGTCGTCGGGTGTGAGCCCTATCTGGTCGAGCAGCTGCGTGTAGTCGGGAAGTCCCCCACCGACGTTGGTTTGAGACGCGATCGTCTCGGCCACGCCGGGTATGCTCGATAGACTGTTGGTCATCTTCTTCTGGAACTCTGCAAACTGCCCCTGCATCGCACCAAGGTTCGCCAACGTGTCCGGGTTGACGTTCTCTGGCGGCGGAATATCGCCTGAATATGGGGACGAGAACATAGATATAGATAATATAGATTAAAAATAATACAAACCTAGATTATCTCGCCTTCAAAAACCGTCGAATCCCAAAACAGTGCTGCCGTCCGGAGAGCCCCCGCAGAAATTCTGTGCCAGGTTCACCAGATCGCACGACACGCCGCACGACTCGTTCACCTTCGCGCCCAGGGCCTTGCCGACCGGGCACATCGGGGCCGCGTTCATCGACCGAAAGCCATCCTTATGACCCTTGCCACCCCCCGACGAGCTACCGTCCTTCATCACGCACTTGCTACGCTTCTTGTCCCACACGACCTTCGGGTGCCTGCAGCACTGCTCGTTCACGCAGGCAAACCCGAGCGTCTTGCTGACGTCGTCGACCATCTTGTCGCCGTACCTCCGCAGGCCCTTCAAGTGGTCCCTGTCGTACTCCCACACACTCTCGCCCCCCTTCTCGCCGTCGAAGGACCAGCGATACTCGTCCCAGTTCATGTTGTCACGATACCAAATATCCATGCTCTTCAAAAACACAAGGTATCCACCTATGACCAACACGATGACGACCAGGGCCGAGCGTATCCCCTCACCAATGTAGTCCATACGGAACACGATGGCAACCAACAGGAGAGGTACGCACACGTAGGATATCAGCTTCATCAGGTCGGCGTACGACTCGTAGCGCTTGCTGTAGTAGGTGTCGATCTCCGTGAGCCTAGCCTTGCGGGCCTTCTCCTGCCTGAGAGATCCGTATTCTCCCTCGAGGTTCGCAAGCTCCCCACCCATGATGTCGGCGCTCGTCTTCTGGTCTACCAACGCATTACGATCCTCGTCAACGACTGTCTGCAAGTCGGTGTAGCGCTTTCCCAGGTCCCTGTAGAGCTGGATTCTCATCTTCCCTAAAGACTCGATCTGCGTCCTGACGCTCTTCTGAAGAGCCGTCAGGGTCTCGAGCTCCTGCTTCAAACTTTGCTTTGTGTTACTGCTCAGCTTGGACGGGTCCTGCTGCTGCACCTCCTTGATCTCGCGGATGTCGTCCGAGGCCTTGAGCAGGACCTTGTAGAGGTCCTTTTCTTCGCGGTCTATCTCCTCGATGCGCTTGAGAAGACCCTGCGATACTCCGGTCACCTGGTCCGTCTGCTCATAGAGCACCTCAGGGGTGGTGGATACCAAGGGGCTGAATACGGAACTGTCGGCACCTCCAGACATGATTATATATAATGACAGATAATAATTATATGCAATCTACTTTCTTCGAATGCTCATCGCGAACATCACCAGCGCAATCGCTAGAACACTCCAGACAATGTACTGATAGTTATCCTCCACCAGCTTGAGACGCGATGATTCCAGCTGGCCGTCGACGGTTCCGTCCTGCAGCATGGCAACGACCTGATCATGGACGCGCTCGTACGTCTTGGTCGTGTTGTCCACGTCGGCCTTCGCAGCCGACAACTCCCTACCCAGCTCATCCTGGGTCTGCTCCAGGCCAGCTATCTCGCCGACAATCTCCCGGCCAGCGGCGCGCACACCCTTGCGATACTTGCGGTCGAACCTACCGCGTACGCCACTGACGTCTCGCACCGATCCGCATTTTTTCGGCAGGTCGGTCTGCCCAGCTAGGGTGCTGTCCGTCCAAGGACCCCCCGCCTGACCGACAATGTCCTTTGACCCGCCGACAAGTACCATATCAGAGCATCCCTCCCCCAGAGAGTCGAGCTTTCGAACCGGTCTCTTCATGTAGAGACGCAAACCCGGCCTCATCGACACCTCGGCCGGGTGCAGCTCCACCGACGGGTCGAGGTCGGTATGGACCCACATATCCCCCGTGGCAATGTCGAGATTGAAGGCTCGCACGCCGCAGCTGGGGAGCGTGGCTGTGCACTCCGTCTTCCTGAGATAGTCAAGCGCCGCCTTCTCTGTGGCCGTGGGCGTGTCGCCCACGGTGATGCGACCAATGCCCGAGAGTTTCGTCGGAGGCCCAAGCTCCCCGAGAGAGTAGTTCCCGAAATAAAGATAGTCGTTGGCACGGCCATACGAGAGCGCATCTGGGTTGAGCACGTAAGGGACGTTGTACTCATCGACATAAAAAGTGTTGTATATCCCCGTGTTGTCGGCCTGGGGGTTGTCGTAGATCGCTGCCTGAGCCCCCGACAGCGAATACATGTGCATCGTTTTATTCGCAGGAACCACGTAGCGTCCTGAGTCCTCGTCAAACTTTATTGTGTATTTGATGTTGTGACACGACGCCAAGGAATACTCGATTACTGCGCATGTATCGCATGTCGTCGCCTCCCCGCCGCTCAGGCTCGCTCCGGACGACTGCTTGAGATCTTGGTTGAGAGACTCGTCCAGTATCTTAAACCTCGACAGAAAATCGACATTCCACCCGTTGTCGCTCGCGTCGCCCTGGAGAGCGATCCCGTAGGCAAAGCGGAACACACCATTCTCCGAGAGAAGAAACGAGCCTTTTGGTAGGATCGAATTGTCGTTAATGTAAGGGACGCGCTTCCCACCCACCTTCCACACGCTAGACGCCGTCATCCAGGCGTGGTTCGGGGTGGGCGAGCCGGCCTTCAGAGGAATCGGCGAGGTTTGCCATATGATGTTGGACTGAGCAGGGGTTGGCCCTTTGTAGGCTCCCGCCACCATCATAAGCGAACCCTCGTTGGACAGAAGCAGGTGCAGACGACACACTTCCTTGCCCGGGCAGAGAAGGTCGATCGTCTCTCCCGCGGCGCTGCTCGACGAGATCTCGTTCTTGTAGTCCCCACACATGTAGTCTCCGGAAATTGGGACGTTACCTCCGCTGCACACGCCGCTGACATTCTCACCGACCGTGTATGTCCCACCTCTCCCGTGGTCGCTCTCGTCCACGTATTCGAAACTACCGTATCCTCCCGCCCGGCCTTCATGCTGTATGGCGGCGGCGATGCTGTCAGCGACCAGGCCACTGCTGTTCTTGATGGGATCCTTGCACCTGAGAGGTTTTTTGCCGAGCCTGGGTATGTCGTCCAGCAGGGCTTTTGTGACCGGGTCCGGCTTGCTCTTGTCGAGGTTGCCGTCCCCGCCGACAAGACGCCACTCGCGGTCGGTACCCGGCTTGCCGTAGTCCTCGTAGCAAAACAACGTCTGGTGAGCGCTCGGCGACTTCATTTTTAGCGGCTTGCTTGGTTTTCCTGTGAGCCAGTCTTCCACGCCCTCAAGGACGTTCTGTGCATCCTGCTTGACGATGTTGGCATTATCCACAACGTCCTGAGGGGACTGGTGATAGCACCTCATTCCAGGATCGATGGTCGAGCAGGAACTGCCCGGCCCAGTCAGGCAGTCCATGGGGCCGAGTGGTGCCTTCTGGAAATTCTGGTAGACCGTGTGGTCATACATCGTCTTGTCGTCCTCCTCGCGCAGGCGCTCGAGTGCGTCGCTGTCGACCTTCGCGGTGTACGCTCCCAGATCGGGATACCCATCCACCTGCGTCTTAGGATGGTATGAGCACTTCTTAGACGACTGCGTCTTCCCGATAAGCCCGTAGTATCCTGCCATGTTGCTTCCGCCTCCGCTCGATATCACTTCGCTGTCGGTATTGTCGCGCAGAGTACCGTCCTGCAGCATAGACTCCGCACCGAGTACATGGCCGGGGGACGAGTAGAGCAGCCCGTCGACACCAACCTGCAAGCCCCGCGAATCGCTCGGGATGGTGAACAAGACGCTGTTTGTCCCGTCGAACTGCCCGGCGATGACCATGCTGTTGGCGTCGGGAACGTGCGCCTCCTTGCCTGTCGAATACCAGCAGTTCATGCTCAGGAGGACCGTGACGTCCTCGGCGCCTCCCCATCCACCCAGCGGGTTGGCGCCCGTCTTCGTGGCCTTGATGTCGCCCATGGCCGGTGCGGACGGAGAGTTTCCGTCGCATGCCCCCATGGACGAGAATTTTCCAGGGGCGGCGACCGCGCCGCTACTTGCGTCGCATCCGGTATCCTCCACTAGCAGCCACGCGCCGGCGGCGACAATATGCGCGATGTAACATCCAGGTTTCTCGGGGTGAACGAAAGTAGGCCAGCAGTCGCGGATACCCCCGGCGGCCTGCCCTCCCACCGGGACCGCTCGTTCGAGGCTGGGGAGAGGCTGTCCGGCAGCGTCGAAGTAGTCGCTCATGCTGGCGCTCATGAGCAGGCGCAACGAAATCTGCGCTCCTTGATACGTCACTCTTCTGTAGGCTATGGGCTTCTCGCTGTACTCCAGACCGCAGGCATAGGTGCCTGAGTAGTCGACTTCCCGCGAGCCTGCGTGGACCACGCTCAGCTTCCACGAGTCTGCCCCCAGCGCAAACTGCTTCGCGCCTTGCGCGTCGGCGAGGGTCTTGCACGCTCCGTAGGACCAATTGTTCGACTTTCCCGACGCTTTCGTCCAGTCGCCGTCGCTGCCTGGACGGCCGGCGCACCCGGCGTAGTCGACGCTCGACTCGTAGGTGTTCACTGGTTCCGTCAGGAACAAGTTCGAAGATGCACCGTCCATGTTGTTCTGACCGACGTTTGGTGAGAGCTCGCCGGCGGTCTGCACGTCGAGTAGGTTCTTGATGTTACGTCCGCCGCCTGCCGCATACATGAACACCGGAGCGCCAGTCGATGCGTCCTTTGCGATGAATAGGGACTGCCCGCTCGCGGCGTCGCCGGAGACGGGCGCCTTCCCGAACACTACGTCGAGCACATCCGTCGTGGCCGGGCGCACCTCGGTGGACGGCAGGAACACGCTGGCGCTGTTGACATATCCGGTGATCGGCTGCCCTCGCGTTGCGACCAACTTTCCGGACATGGAAACTTCTTTCACGGTAATTGTCTGCCCGCGGTACTTAGGGTTACTGGCAAAGTTTATCAGGTCACTGGTCTCGCGCATCATCTGTTTGTGGGCCCGGGCCATACCGGACACTTTCTTCTGGTATCGTGTGATCTCCCGGTCAACGTCGTCCATGGTCTTGAATGACTCGTCGACCTTTCCTAGACCGCCCTGACCCGTATTTGCGCCGCTAGGGGTAAACTGGTTAGATCCCCTGGGCATTCCTTTTTGTCTAATATAGCAGGACAAAAAAGAATCAACGACCCAACACCCCGTCGAGGCTGACTGACTCCGCAGCCTGTTGTGCGGAGGCCTCCGCATCCGCAAGCGACGACGCTGCGAAGCCGTAGGCATAGGAGCCGGCGATCCAGAGCGCCAGCGCAGCGGCGACGGTGACGAGGATGGGGTTGTTGATCACCCCGAACGCCGCGCCGCACATGACGACAGCCGCCGCGAGCCATGTCATATAAAAGTAGAAACTGCTGCGGCCGCTGAGTCTGTCGTTCTCTGCGACTCCCTCGAGTGAGTCGATCTGGGCTCTCATGCCAGCGATCTTCTCTCGCCACGAGTCCAGCTCGGCCGCTCTGGTTTGCATCCGGCGCGACGTCTTGGCCGACACAGACGCATACCTGGCCTCCAGCCCCTTTATGTCGTACTGTCTCACGACGTTCTGCATTTGAACGATCACCCGCCGCAGATCCTCTTGGTCCTGATAGACCAGCGCTGCGTGCTCGATCATCTGTTTCTCGCTCTCCTCTCCAGGCAGCGGGACGGTTCCTCCCATCGAGCCCAGGTCCGGACTGGGGACCGGAGCGCAACCCGGGTCGCTGGCGGCCGCACACTTTATGTGGTCGGGTGCGGTAGCCGGGTCTACCATGTCCGGCGTGGAAGCCCGGGTGGAGGGCTTGCTCTGTGCGTCGGCCGCCAGCTTTCCCAGGAGAAGGTCGTATTTCTTTCCGAGGCGCCGGAGCTGGAGAAGACCGTGCGACGAATCCGGGGCGCTGCCTAAAGATCCGCCGCCCGAGACGTCGACCTTTCCACTAAGGCCTTCGTGGCCGACCGCGCTGTATCCTCCAGCGCACAAGCCTGCGATGACAAATATACCTACTAGGGTGAGTGTGGTTCCGTGATCCAATCTCATGTATATATCTATAGCAACATATTTATCCGTGTCAAGATGCGGGTATCTAGCCGCGGTAGACAGCCCGCGCGGCGAAGACTATCGCGGCCAGAGCCACTACGACCGTGATCGCGCCGGTCGAGACGTCGTCGCCGCCAGTCAGGATGCGGACGACAAGCGTCCCGAGGACCAGGGCTACGGCGATCCAAACCGCATAGTGGTAGTAGTGCGACGCTACCGACAACCGAGCGTCCTCATACTGGCCCTCTAGGGACTGCATGTCAGCGGAAGACAGGCCTGCGCGCTTCGATGCGCGCTCCAGCTGTTTTTGACGCGTGCGAACGGTGTCGATCTCCTGAGAAGCGGTCCTTCGCTCTCTTGCGATGTCGTCGTTGGTGGCCGCGAGTCTGTCCGTTCTCTCCTCCAGTCTCCTGGCAAGGTCGCCGAGCCTGCGACCAAGGCTCTCTGCTCGGCCGACCTTCTCCTCCAAACCAGGGGTCACTGGTGCGCTGTCGGCGGTAACCTGGAGCAAACCCTCCAACGCGTTTTCATACTCCCGGTTATACCGGGACAAGAGCCTCTGGTATTCATCTTCTATGTGCTGATACTCCTCTTCTTGCCTGGACTTGTCGAGTCTCTCCTGCTGGCTACCGACGAAGTGCGTCGTCCCTTTGATGGGCTGGGGTCCGAGTCCGCCCGGGCCTTTCGCCACGCGAGACCCTCCACTGCCTTCCAGCGATATCCCTCCGGTAAGGGGCTCGCTCACCGAAGCCATGTCGGTTCCTTCGGCGGGGCGTCCTCCCATGAGCGCCACCTCGGGAAGCACCTGGCTTACGTAGCCGGTGGAGTAGTTGGTATAGTTCTTTCCCTGCTGCAGAGACGACGTGATATGTCGGTCTGGGTCGACGTATCCCAACATGTCGTTGATCAGGTTCATATGTATATATAACTTGTGAGATTTATTTTGTCGAGCGGTATATCGACCCACCTATCAGGCCGACTCCTGCTAAAAGATAGAACAGCTCGACGACCTGCCTTCTATAGTGTTCGACTGCGTCGACCCTCCTCTGCTGGCTCGCAACGTCCTGGGACTGGAGCAACCTGAGCTCGGCAGTGTGCCCGTCGTGCGCGTTGCTAAGCCGGTCTATGTCTGCGCCGCTCTGCTGTATTTCTTCGTGGTTGTCAGCGACGGTCTTGTTGGCGGTTATGTACAACTTGTACATGTCGGACTTGTTCTTGTCGAGGGCGGCCGCCACGCGCCGGTAGCTGGGATCGTCCTCGTCTAGCTTGTGGCGCGCATAGACTTCGGGAAAAAAACTAATGATATCGTGAAAGTCTTTGTTGTACTGGTCGAGCCTCTCCTGCAATTGTTTCGAACTCTGGTCCGCGCGTCGGTTTGACTGCTCTAAAAGCACCGAGGTCATCCTTATATACAGAGTCTATAAAATTTCGTCGTGATTGCCGTTTTGCTTGGTCTTGTTATCCTGCACACGTCGCCTGGCCGAATGCCTATGGCGAGGGACACAGGGTCGAATCTTGAGATCTCCGGTATCTGGAGATGGGACGTGACGCCGTACTTCTTCATGAACTGGTCTTTTTCCTCCAGCGTGAGAATTTCGTGGGGTGGGACTTTGTCGTGTCGCAGTATATCGAACTGTAGTCGCTTGACAGGGTAGATGACCACGAATATGCCCTCGGTTTCCCAGAGCTGCTTGACTTGCTGCGTCAATGTGTCGTTCGGTTCGTCCTTGCTGACGATAATGAGCGTGTCCTGTGTCGACAGGACATTTTCCAGGGTGAACAAATCGTCGACGTATTCAGTAACGTTGCCGGGGCGCATCGTCTTACTGAGGTGATACTTGACGTATACCTTGCGACCGTCGCTCTTGCGGTCGACCAGCATGTCAAGCTGCTTTGACTGCATGAGGGCATGGACCTCGGCGACCGTGAAGTCCTCGTATTCCTCGACCTGGTATCCTTGCCTCTCGAGCTGCTGCAATATAATATCGCGCGAACGAAACACCAACTGGGTTGCCCCTGTAAGTTCCTGGCTTGCCATATATATATTATATTGCACACAATTTTTCCATTCAATTTTCCGGAACACCAAGCTTTATCGTCTTGGTTCCCGGGGAGGCCTCTCCGGGTGCCTCGTCCTTCTTAACTACGGAGAAGGCGCCAGATGGCTCGCCGAACAGGGTCGGGGGAGGCGACTCCTCCTCCCCCGCGCCGGCGGTCTGCTCGGCGACAGGCTCGCTGGCCGTCTGCTCGGCGACCGGTTCGCCGGTCTGGGCAGGGGACGATGTGATGGTGAACTGACCCTGCTGGCCGGCAGGTACCTCTATGGTTGCCCTGACGGAGGCTGCGGTGGGCTCACCAGTGAGCTCGCTCGACGGATCAGCTTCCTGTGCAGGCTGGGGAGAGAGACTCGTCTGTGGAGTGACAGCAACCTGCACAGGAAGC
>Ga0233412_10000884_pt1 | contig 16520 bp, 30 predicted proteins | sample Na_anoxic_4_MG_FD_180667 | JGI IMG/M metagenome (GOLD analysis project Ga0233412, IMG submission 180667) | Seawater microbial communities from Saanich Inlet, British Columbia, Canada - Na_anoxic_4_MG | ecosystem: Environmental > Aquatic > Marine > Inlet | place: Canada: British Columbia...
TAATGGTACTATCGTTACTGGCTTTATGAATAGTGAGGGTTACGTTTTTAATTTAACAGTTGAAGCTAATAACTACTTTACTGCGTCTTACGCGGATTATGATACTACTAGTGACTTAAATGTTGCTTTTGTCGGTGCACAAGCGAGTTTCATACCTAAAAAAGTGATTAATGAGGCAGTTATCGCGGGTGGTAACTTCACGATTGACGGAAACACGCTTGATAATGGTGTTGTTTTTAATATTACTGCTGGCGTTTTTAATGTGACTTACGCTAATGAGAATTACACAAGCACAACTCAAGAGTTCACGATTCCTGCTTTATTTAATGGATCATACGATTTAGAAAATGTAAGTCAGTTCTTGCTGAATATGACTGCTGTGACTGCTGCTACTGGCGCGAGCATTTCTGACTTTAATATTACAGTTACAAGTCTTGATTACTCTTGGAGTAGTAATTACACTACAAGTGCGGGTTACGTTGAAGTTCCTGCTTTGATTGGAACGTATAACGTGAGTATTGAGGCTGCGGGTTTTGCTTGGCAGGGAGAGACTGCACAAGACGCTTTTAACATTACAAACACTAATGTTGAGTTTACGTTGTACACTAAAAACAGTTTTCTTGTGACTTTTTATGATGAAAGCGACTCGCGACTAATTAATTTTACGAGCATTGAAATATTCGCTTATGGTAGTGTGGATAGCGTGAATAAAACTACAAGTAATGGTAGTGTTTACATTGACTTACTCACGCCTGATGCTTACACGTTAAGCATTGATCCTGCTGCTTACTATTCTAGTGTTGATAAGTACGTTACTATTACTGAGCATACTTTTCAGAACTTAACTGTTTACTTAACTAACTCAAGCATTACTGATAACGTGACTGTTACTGTGACTGATGAGGCTAATAGTGCGGTTGAGGGTGTGATTGTGGAGTTGTATAAGCTTTCTTTACCGAGTAACGTGCTTATACTGGTTGGCTCTCAATTGACGGATAGTAATGGTGAGGCTGCGTTTAAGGCTGTTCTTAATGGCCCTAAGTATTCATGGCTCGTTAAAAGTGGCTCGACTGTGTTGTTTGAGTCAGAGAATCCTTTACCTATATTGAGGAGTGAGGTGAGTATTCCTGTTAGTAGTGGTTTCTCATTGAATAACCGATGGAATACTTTGTACAATACTAATTACTTATTTGTTAAGGAATCAAACACTCAAAGCAAGCTTTCTTGGAGTAGTAATGAGGTTACTTACGCTAATATTACTGTAAGACACAGTAATGGTAGCTTTGTTGGTTTTAATTCAACTACTGGCGCTGGACCTCTTAATTACTTTTTGGATAATTCAAGTAATGCGTCTTATGTCGCGAGTGCTTACTTCGTGATTGATGGAAGTGAGTACTTTCTTGGTAGTTTGGGCTTCTTGTTTGAGAATAACCCTGAGAGTTTTGACGCTGCTAAGTGGCTTTTAAGCCTTATTATTTTGTTGATTATAGCGTTTATTGCGTTGTGGAACCCAACTGTTATGCTTGTGTTTGAGGCTGTGGCTTTAATTGCGTTGGCTTATACGTCCTTACTGCCTTTGAGTAAGCCTATTGTGATCTCGCTTGTGGCTTTATTGTTGTTCCTTGCGTACTTGATAGGGAGGGAGGCATAATGGAATTGAGTAAGATGGTTATTGGTGTTTTGTGTGTGGCTTTAGTGGTTGGCGTTTTCGCGCTTCTTATCGCTGAGGTCGGCAGTAATTCAGCTCAAAACCTCGATGATATTAGTAATGACTCGCTTGATAGCTTCAATAAGCTTAATACAATTACTGAATTGAGTAATAACGTGAGTAAGCAATTTAATAGTAGTGAGGAGGCTAACACGTTTGACTTGCTTGGCTTTTACTTTAAGAAAGGCTACTTAGGTATTAAGACTTTGACTGCGAGTGGTGATGTGGTTACTACTTTGACTGGTGACATGAGTGATAAGCTTGAGCTTAACTCAATTTTCAGCACTGTTTTGGGTTCTATGCTTGGCGTAGCGATCTTGTTCTTGCTGATTAGTGCGGTGATGAAATGGAGGGTTTAAAAGATGGGTGTTACTGATAATTTTGATAACTTAATGGGATTGCATGACGTTTTTGGTGCGGTTTACGCTGCAAGTAACGGCGTTATTAGTATTCTTTTTTTGGTAATTGTGTTTGTGGTGGCTTTTGTTGGATTGAAGCGTTACAGTACTAACGTGGCGTTTCTTGGCTCTAGCACGATCACTGCTTTGTCAAGTGTTATGTTATGGGGTGGCGGACTGCTACAAGGCCAGTACGTTATTATTACAGTGATAATGCTTGCGGCAGCAGTGCTAATGCATACACTAAACAAGTAAAATGGTGAAAAGAAATGAACAAGAAATGTAAATATTCATATAGTGGAGAACACACATACATACCAAATGGGAATAAAAATAAGTGTGTTCATTGTGGTAAGGAAACAATTATTAAATTACCTCGAATGACTAAGTATTGACGAAAAAAGGGTTATTCTTTTGGTACATTTCATGCAAATAGGCCGCCCTCTCATAAATAATTTAGTAATCCAGCGCAAGCCTTACAGTATTTCACTTTAAAGCCTACTTTTTTGTTGCAGCGCACGCAATGAGTCACTCTTTCTTTGTTTTTGTTTTTAGCGTACTTAAATCCGCGCTCTAATTCTTCAATATTCATTAGTGATACCTCTTTTTTGGTTGTGGCCTGCTTTCTTGCACGCGTCACAGTAAATGCTTCTCTTACAAACTGACCGATAAGTTTTAAGGCAACGCCTGCAAGTCCGTAAGTACCCTGAATCCCTCATTTTTCCTCTCTTGTCTTTTTCTCGCTAGTGTTAAATAACTTGATTAACCAAACTAATGGAAAAAAAGTAATAGCTGCGTTGTGTAAAACATCTGCTGAATCTTTGAATATCATTCTTTTAACCTATATTGTTTATTTTGGTTTTCGCCTTTTATTTCAAAAAATTCTTTAACCCCCGCTCTATTGAATGATTTATGTATTTCATAATTAATTCTAAATGATTTTTTAGGTATGTTTAACATAAATATTTCAATCTGTTCATTTAATACATCTCGCATGATTCCTGATAATTGAGAACATTTAAACCAATTATTATGAAACTCAGAACTAATAAACTGTAAAAAATCAATTATGGGAATATAAAAACCTTGTTTGTGTATTTGTTGGTTGTGTTTATATATAATAATTTTAGCTACTTTAACTTTTCGTTCCATTCTTTTTACCTTTTTTCGTCTTTGTAAAGACATTTAATTACAGCAATACAAATTAACGGGCCATATGAGATCAACAAAAAAATAATAGCCACGAATAAGAAAGTCAGTAATTGTTCATTAATAGCGTTCATTTTGTCCTCTTTTCGTTAGTGTCAAGACTTTTAAGTTTGTCCATAATGTGCTTACGCTCATCACAACCCCAAAGATAAAATAAAAACATCAAACCTACAATTATAGATAGGGTTTTATTGCCACTCACAGCATAACATATAACTATTGCAACACCACTAAAGAACATATGTATTATAGTTCTTATTAGTTCTAATGTGATTTTTTTCATCTTTCTTTACCTCTTAATCATTCTGACAAGTGCTTTTTTTATAGAACTCGATATTCTCAGGATGTAATAACCTATGACATTTATAACAAACCTTGATCATAAGTTCTTCAAGTTTGTGTTTATTCCCTGATTGCTTGATATCATCACCATCAACAAAAAACATAGCACTCTTGCGGCTTTTCAAGTTAAGTCTCTTAGGTATCAAATGATGAAATTCAAAACTACCAGAACTCCCACACAATTGGCATTCACCATATGTCTTTCGTCGTCCACCAGCCACTGTTCTTCTATCTTTCTCCATCTTAAAAACGTCCGTTTTTAACCCCCTACCTAAAACACAACATTTGTGCTTAGATTTGGGGCTTTCTTAGACCCCCCCTTTTTTTACGGGGTTTTTTGTCCTTTCCTCGCTTACCCACATTATCAGCTTTACGCAAACCTTCCTTAGTCCTATCAGATATAATGTTCCTTTCATATTCAGCGAAAGCACCCATAATTTGAAAGAGAAGCGTTCCTGTAGCATGGGTAGTATCAATATGTTGAGTTGTTGCAATAAAGTGAACCGACTTTTTCTTAAATTCATCAAATAATGAGAGTAAGTGTTGTAAACTTCGCCCGATCCTGTCGAGTTTCGTAACGATAATACAGTTGAACTTGTATCTCCGCATATCTTCAAGTAATCGATTAAATTCAGGACGTGAAGTAGTGGAACCACTAATAACGTCAATATATGTGTCATAAATTTCATGGTTGAACCTCTCGCAGTATTCAGTTAACGCATCAACTTGCTTTTCAGCGTGTTGATCTTCTGTGCTTACTCGTGCGTATATTGCTATTTTCATCTTGTCATTTTATTAGGTTTTTGTCAAATAATAGGCCGTATGTAATATAAAATAAACCTACTATTGGTATTAACATAAGTATTAATTTTGTTTTATCTTTCATTTTGATTTGTCAAATTATTGGTATCGTCAAGAGTCTTTGATTCGTGTAAATAAACACATAGTAACATATCTTCAACATTTCTAAATTTTTTATCGCAGTGACGACATTTATAGTATTCTGTCATAGTGTTTCGCCAAAGCCCGCAACATTTAGGGCAATAGTAATATAATTTTTTTTCTGAATCGTAATAACCGCATTTAACACCAGTTCTTAATGGAACTTTACAACCATCAGATATTCTTTCCTTACCATGCATACTTAATTTAACTTCCATTTGCTTTACCTATTTGGTCAATCGTCAAGAGCTTCTTCTTTCATTTCTTGATATGAATCATCAGTTTCAGATATTTCTTGTAAATCTTCTTCGTCCATAAAATCAAGTTCAGTCATTTTGTGACTGCAAACGTGCTGTTCCATTATTGATTCTGTTCTTGTTGTAAATTTACAATTTGTAAATGGACAAGCATAATTCAAGTGTCTTGTTACTATATGTTTTGCCAAGTGTTCAGTTATGTAAGGGTATTTGAAATTCATTTCTGTTCATCTCTTGTCATAATTGTTGGATTGTCAAGCACCCATTTCAATGCGTGACGTATTCCTTGAGTGGTTTGACCATTCCTGATTTTGATACCAAGTTCTCGCTCGTACTTCTTTTGAGATTTGTTTTCAAGCATTTTTTTTATTTCGAGTTTGGATCTCATTTTCATATCATACCTATATCTAAAGCTAATAAAACAAACATAGCCGCCCAAATTAAAAATATGGAAGAAAATACAATAATTGTTTTTGTGATAGCTTTCATTTTACTTTTTACTCCGATTGTCAACCTTGTGATTATGATGATAAAATTCTAACCAAGCAATAAGCCCAAAAATAAAACCACTACCAAACAAAGACAGGGGTTTGTAATTCATTAATGTGGCTATCATCATACCTAAAAAACAACAACCTAAACTATATTTGTAATAATGCTGACTTCTAAATATTCCTTTCAATTTTGTTACCTCTTTACGTTTTCTTTATTTCGTCAAGCCTGAAATATTTGTAAGGGTGATCTATTCTTGCCTGAATCTTTTTCAAAGCTTGAACGTAACCCTTGTGTCTTTCTTTATCATAACGCTTGAAATCTTGTTGATTAACATAATTAATTTCTTTATTTATCCAAGACATTACATATTTGAGTATTGTTTTTTCTTCCATCTTTACCTTTTATTCGAAGTGTCAAACTACAATAATATGTTCTTTTATTGAAAACATTTCATCGTAATTTGTTGCTGATCTCCATTTAGATTCTAATTCTTTACGTCCGTTCTTAACTTGATACTTATCCCATTTAACAGAATTAAACATGAAATCCACAAGCTCAATAGCTCTCCCAAAATCAGAAAAAGCACCCACTATCTCAGATCCACAATATTGTGTGTGTTTTTCTGCAATTATAATTTTCTCAATTCCCATTTTACTTTACCTTTTCTTTATTCTGTCAATAATCAGAATAACCTACAACATATTCTTTTATAACTCTGAATATCTTTTCTTTTGTGATGTTCTCTTTCTCCATTGATTCGATCCATTGAATCATCTGATCCGCTTCTTGTGTTTCCATTGTGCTTTACCTTTTGTTGTTAATGACTACTCCTCAGCACTCACAGGCTCTTTACTAACCCAAACTCTTAATCGGTCCACGCAATCGTGGCATATTCTTCGCATGAAATTAAAATGATCACAAGCTAAAACATACGTTCTTAGATTCTTTCCGCACTTACTGCATCTACTGTTACAAGTCATAAACAATAGTGAGTAGTGAGTATATTTAAATGTTTCCCTTTTTAATTTCTTTTGAGTTCTTCACAACCTCAACCACATCATGCATACTACCCCAAGCATAAGTAAACACAAACAAGACACTCACCAAAAAATGAAAGCCATTACTCCAACCCCAAAGCAGCCATGATCCAAACAAGCCCGCCAGCAAACCCAAAACCAAACCACCAGCAAGAACACGATTACGCGCGTAAACATCCAAAGTATCTAAAACGAGAACAATATCACCACCCACCCAAAAAAAGCAAGGCTTCTCTTTAGTCTCAAACCAATAAAGCAAACCATGGCCGAGCTCGTGCCACGCAATACTTAAAAAAGAAAGTAAAGGCAAACTCAAAAACAAAAAAACAATCATTAAACTCATTTACAAAACCTCTCTAACCGCTTTTGAAACTTAACCTCAAACTTCACAAGACAGTAAGGACACAACCCCCGCTTCCATTCTTTCAAGTCCAACCTCGCAAGAGCGTCATCACGCCCTGAAACAGTATTAATGTAATGCAACTGGCAAGGCCTACAAAAAACATCATACATCTTAACACACAAATTACTAAAAGCAACCAGTTCACGCTTACTCAAGCCCGACGCTTTTGCTTTTTCTTTTGCTCTTTCCTGTAATTTTTCGTCTCTACTTGCCATTTTTTCATTTCACCCTCTTTCCATTGGTTCTTATCAAGGACCTTACCAAAAACCTTAACCTCAATAACATCCCTAATCATATTAATCTGATCTCTTTGACCCCACAACTGATAAAGCGTTAATGGAACAAGGTACGCAAGGAACCAAAGGAACCCAAACGTAAACAAAATCCAAATCGCAAGCAGCATACTAACAATTCTGCCCAGTTTGTAAGACAAATCCAGTATTTTTTTCATCAAAACCTTAAATTTATTCATTTTACACCTAAATTAACGTAATAATTCGTTTTTTTTTCCAGTAAACACCAAATAATTAATACCTCATTGGGATTTACTACTTGCTTGCTCGGCTTCTGCTTTCTTAACTGCTGCCTGTTGCTGATTCTTATGGTAAGTCTCGTGACTAGTACCCACAATACCACACGCCTCCCTAACAGTCATACCATTCTCACGCAACGTATTAATGTGCGCAATCTTAGCCAGCGTAGTCTGCTTCTTAATCTGCGCAATCTTAACAGCCTTAGCATCCGCACCCGACGTGCCCTCAGCCTGAGCCTCCTCATATAATTCCTGCCTAACGTGATAATTATTATTTAGCTTCTTCTCTTTATAAGCAGGAACAAAAACATTATTACAAGGCACAAAACGAAACTTAAAGTCTGGCTGTTTCTTCCAAACACTCTTACGATACGAGTACTGGTTTAAGTCAACAAGCGTTCGTAAACTCTGCTGACTCCAAAAGCCAGCACCACCACGAGCGTAAACGTAAATCATAAAATGGCAACGACGCTTAACAAAAAATCCATCCAAACTAAAAAAGTCAGGATCAGTCAATAAATTAAAGTAGCCCTCACTCCGCACGTTCTGAAACATCTTACGAACACTACGATTATACTTACTCAAAGCAGCACCACCACCCTTAACGTCATTCTCGTCAAAGTCAATCACATCATACTTATCCGCATCAAGATACGCTTTAGTCCATTCAACCTTATTCATAGCAATACGTCGTAAGTCGTCCTCACAAACAGTTTTACCTTGAAGCCTCAACCAAAAATCAACAAGGTTTAAACCAATACCCTCACTTTTTCCTCGGCCCTCATCACCACTAATAATTCCAACAGTGTCCCATCCCTGCATAGTATTCATCACAAAACTATAAGCAATAACACGCTTAATTTGTTGCCCATGCAATCCTTTAACTTGACCTTTAGGGCGCAAGCGGTCAGCACGCTTAATTAATTGGTCGAGCTCTGCGTCAGTTGGCTCTCGTTTCTTCCAAGCCTCTTTAAGAAAAGGAAAAGGTAACTTACTCATTTATAGGACCCCTTATGCTTAGTTAACGGATCATCAATATCAGCATCAAGCTTAATAAGTTTGTTCTTAACCATTAAACGAATAATCCACCGATTCATTTCGTGAAGTTTTTGACTTAACTTAATACTGTGAGAAGTTTTATCCACATTGTTAGTGGCTTTCTCAACATTCAACAATAAATTAGTGCATTCAGTCACGATTTTATCAAAATCCTTATCGGTTTCCTTATCTGTTTTAGTAGTTGCAAGATCGTAAAACGTCCGTAAAGTCTCAAGACTCTCATACGCATTAGCACTACTCAACGCCTCACGAGTAAGCTTAACTTGGTTAACAATCTCCTCAATAATACCCGCGTTAGCGTTCCAGTTATACTCTTGAACAGGCTTACCAAACGCCATCTTACTTCTTAACCTCTTTTCGTTTAATAATCACAACGGGCGCAATAACCTCAAACATAAACGCAAACATTAAAGAAAGCCAAGCGAAACTAAAAAAATTAAGAAAAAAAGCAGAGAACAAACTAATACCTAAAAAGGCCATACTAACACTAAACAAAACTTGATTAATTGCTAATTTTAAAGCTTGTTGTTTAGTTAACTCTATAATCATTTTTGCACCTCTGCAATCTGATTCTGTAACAAACTAAAACTTAAATCCGCACTGAGCTCGGACTGCTTCACCGCCAAAATACTAATAAGTTCAGCGTAACTTAAAACGCCCGCGTGCTCATTAACGCAAGCACTAACGCCCGCGTAAAACTCGCTCTTTGCCTCATCCTTACTCAAAACTTTCTTTTCTTTAACCATCATACATTCAACTCTTTTTCCTGTAACCATCGCGGCAAGTCACGCACCGCGTCTGAAGCTTATGCGTCAACTCAAACCACTTACGGCAATCACAACACTTCCGTTTAGTACGCCCATCCCAATCCTCCATCAACACCTCAATACTATCCATTTTCTTAGTTCCTCCTCCAAACACTCGGTCTTACTTCAAAAATTAAGCCATCATTACATAACGATCCAAGAACCTTACTAACTTGTTTCTCATCACCAAATTTCTCAATTAAAAACAAAAAGCCTCGCTCTCCATCCTGAAACTCTTTCAAAATATCTTCGCGCAAACTAGTCTTAATAGGTGCATCATCATTAAAACTCAAACCTAAATAAGCCCAATGATATTTATTATCCCCTGAATCTGAAATGTGAGGTTTCTTTTTAGTTTCATAGCCTTTATCTTTCATTAACTTACCAACCTCATCATCACTCATAGACCGATAACCTTTACGCTCACAGAAAACTTTAAGTCGGCTTCTCAAATCCCACTTGAAAACATATGAGTTTAAATCTTCCTCACATTCGGACTTAATAAACATCTGTAAAGGATCACTCATTTCTTCATACTTACGAGCACGATCTTCAACACTACCCTCATTATGAAAACAAGGATTAACCCATAAATCCTTAAGTAATTCTACGCATTGACCAGTTAACGCTTCATACTCACTATCAGGAATCCTACCTAAAACATCAGCTTTCTCTTTAAACTGATTAGGAAAATCAATAATCATCCACCTACGATAAAAACCATAACTCTGATCTTTGGTTGACGGCAAACCATTTGTAGAAATAATAAGTTTTGCGTAATTGACAGTATCAAACGCGTTTTTATTTTTGTACTCGATACTAACCAAATCCCCTCCTGAAAGCTTCTTTAACTTACTCGTCCGACTCATAGTATTAAAGTTAGTTTCGCCCATCATACAAGCAAGTTTTTTATAGAGTTTAGCCTGCTCAAAACGACCAGTCATTAAATCATCAAGCTCAGTGCTGCAATAATTATCCTCACCAAGAAATTTACGCAGTAAATCGAGAAATGTGCTTTTACCATTACTACCCGCACCAATAAAACAGAAAATTCTGTGAATAAAATAATTAGGCACCATACAGTAAGCTATAATTTGTTTTAATTGTTTAACATTGTCTTTACCTACCCATTGAGTCATTAACTGATCCATTATGGGTGTTTCTTTATCTTTGACATAATTCCAAGGTAAAGGGTTTGTAACAAAAAAAAGATTAGTTGCTTTTGCTTCTGTATCTGCTTTAATATCAATAAGAACATCTTTGAACTGCACCCAAGTATTAGGTGCTTGATCTGGCAACATTAACCGACCAAGACGTTTAAAGCTTTCAAGATACATATTACGCACAGCTGGTGCGATAGTGTCGTGCATAGCAGTAACACTTTTATCAAGTGAGTTCATTAAGTCAACTTCATCTACCATCATCCATTTATTACTGGTGAAATCCCAAAACCAAAATAGCTTGGCGTGATCGTAAAAGAAAGGTTGTTTATCGTAAAATCGCACTACTTGTGCGAGGTATGGGTTTGTTTTGAATACTCCTGAGTCAGCAATTCGTTTACTAACTTTAGCGCTTGTTTTTGAAGCATTCTTGTCGTCCTTGCTGGTGTCGGTGTCCAATTTCCCTCTCTTGGTTTGTGTTGGTTGTATATTGGTTGTTTCACTGCCTTTTCGAGGTATTTCTTCAAGGATTCCATCCGCTTCACAGAATATATCTCGGGATATTTCAGAAAGTCCCTTGTCGGATTCATTGTTAGTAGACATTCTTCAGGGATTTTTTTCAGATTTGATCTTGTTTCTGTTGTACTTTTCTTAGCCATACATCCACCCAGTCATCTTCTTCATATCCTGAAAATTCAATCTCTTTCATTGGAATTAGAATATAATGACTTCCATTGAATTTTTTTATTTTTTGTCGAAATTTTGCTGGTTCTTCGGGTTTTTCCATGAATTATTCACCTAGTTTCTCAAACTTAGTATGATTTTCATAGAGTAACTCATATTTAAATATTTCGGTTTGTGCTTAAATTCCAACCTTTCCAACCTTTCCACCCACTTTCATTTAGATTCCTCATGGGGAGAATAAAAAGAAACACCCTGGAAACGCTGGAAAGGTTGGAATTATTACAATTTGATAATGTCATAATGTAAATTTATTTTGTGTTAGAATTGGTAAAAATGTAAAAAAAAGAAAAAAAGATTGTTTTTTTGTTAGATCACTGGACGCTTTCTTGTTTTTCCACTACTTCTTGAGGCTTAACGTCAGCCGTTTTAACGCCTTTTTCTTGAACCCATACCGCAACACCATCACCCTTAAAATCGGGCTGATTAGGTGCTGTTTTGTCCTTGTTAGGGAATGCTTTAACGTAGTCGTGTCCTGCTAACTTTATACTTAGGTATTTTTCTCCGTTTTCCATGAGTGTGAAAAGATAGTATAAGGTAAAAGTAAGCCATACAAGTTATCAGATCGTAGAAAAAAACGCGTTTGGTTGTTATTGATGAGGGACTAGACCGCTTCAATATGGTGGTTTTTTTCTTGTGCAGCTTACTTTTACCTTACAAACATGATTTTTTTAATGTAAGTGTGCGGTTTCCGCGTGTAATTCCTGAACAATTCCGACAAGACTGTCAGCAGCGTCAAACCGATCCTCTGGGCAAATTTTTGAGTCTTTAATTGTGTCTATGATAAGGTATAGTTTGCTTTGGTATGTGTCTATATCTATATGATCGCGGTAGTGGCTCTCATTTCTTTGCATGGCGGTTAAGTACCCGTTTGCGTAATGTAGTGCGTCGTTTTGTTCAGGAGTTAAAAAATTGTAGTGTTCCATTATACGAGGTCCGCGATTTCTTCTGTTATTAAGAATCGCTTTATTTCTTTTGTTTCGTGTACTTTGGTCATGCCTGTTACTTGGCAAGTGTACTGGTGTTGATCTTGATAGCTTTCAAATATAGGTAAGTGTTGTGGTATTTCGTATATTTTGCTCATTTGCCCGTCGTACTTTGCGGTTGCGCCTTGACTTCCTGTGCAGTGGTCTTTCTGGTATGCTCGGCATTCTTGGCAGTTTGTGGGGTATGTTTGTCCTTGTTTAAGCATGGGGTTTCACTTCAAATGCGTAGTATAATAGTAATGAGTTTGATCCTTGAAATGGGTGGTTATTGCTGATTTTCATTGTGTTTGGCCTGTGTGTATGGTTTGGGTGTTCCATTTGTCGATTCTGATTGTGTGCTTGCAGTTTTTGCAGTTGGTGTGATAGATCGCGGTTGTTTTTTGTACGTTTGCGCACTTTGGGCATTTAATAAATGTGTTTTCGCGTTCTATTACTATTTTTTTGGGTGTGATTACTTTGCCGTTTCGTGCTTTCATTTCTGCACCTTTTCGTTGTTGATGTTTACTTTTCGGTAGCAGTATGGGCAAGTTGCGTAGTTTGGGTTTTTTCCTTTGTATTCCCATTCGTGCTTGCATTTTTTGCATTTGAGTCTCATAAAAGATAGTGAGTAGTGAGTGTATTTAAATGTTTCGATTATTAGAAAAAGATATTTTAAAAAAAAAAGAAAGATGAGGAAAAAAACCCACGAAGTGAGCTTGATCCCCCAATTTTGTCGTTAGACGCGACTGTTTTACGCGAAACGTACCATCAGATATCTTACAAGAATTCCGATTAGTACTGCTGCTACGATTACAGTTACAATAATACCTAGCTTAGCTGGGAATTTTGCCACTGCTTCAATAGCGTCCTGAGTTGCGTTAGCTTCTGATGAGCTTGCTGTCATATCGCCTTTTACTTCACCTAGCACTTGTAGTCCAAATGCTAGTCCGATTCCTAGTACAACGATAGTTAAGCCTAGAGGCAGCATATCGCCAACTGAAAATTTTGCGTTTTTCATAAAAGGGTTAAGGTGTTTTTGGCTTTAAATATTTTAGTTAAATTAGTTAAACTTTTATACTGTAAAACGTCTTATGTAAAGTATGGCGACCAAGTCCGTTTCTCAAATGAAAAAGGAACGAGAGGCCAGACTCTCTAAACGAGCAGCAAATGAGAAAGCTACTGAAGCGAGCATTCAAAAACTCTCACAAAAAGCTTTTAAGAAAGCAAGAAGTGAGGGTAAATCTCGATCTGAGGCGGAGTTTGCCGCTAAAATTAAAGAGTCAAGAGTTAAAACAAGCTTAAGAGAGCAAACTACTCGTGACGTTAATGTTGGAACAAGCGGGGGCGGTGAGTACTCTGCTAAAATTAGTCCTACTGGTGAAGCTAGTAGTATTGCATTTAATACTGAGGCTACGCGTCAGCGTCAAGTGATTCAGCAAGCACGCGCTAACGAGCAGTTCCAGTCCCAAGAGCAGTTTCAAACTGTTCCTCAAGATTCTGATTATATGACTGCTGTGCCTCAAAGTCAAGCCCGAAAACTCAGTGAGGCTAGTCTTAAAGATAACTTTCGTGATTATCAGTATGGTACTTTAACTACTCCTAACGTGGCTGGCTTAACTCCTGAGCGAGCTAGGCAGATTGGCGTTAAGGGGCTTTCTCGTGATGAGGCGTTTATGGTTGCTGGTCAAGTTGAAAGAGCGCAGAGTGAGTCTCGATTAAGGGGGCTTGAGTCTAGGCGTATCGAGGCGGGCCAGCGAGCTCTTGATGCTGAAAAGCTTGGATCAGTGTATGGTAAGTATAGGGCGGAGAGTTTTAAGTATGAAGCGCAGGCTATTTCTGCTCAAATGAGGGGTGCTGAGCCTCCTAAAGAGTTTTTTTTGTCTCGTAAAGGACAGACTCCTAAAGGTGTTGACTTAATTAAGGCTTCACCAACTGTTTTTACTACTGCTTTGAGTTTTAGTCAGGGCAGGGTTCCTACTGCTACTGAAACTAAAGCGTATGGTGAGGCGCGTAAAGCGTTTGATGTTGAGACAAGTTCATTATTGTATAAAAGTAGTGCGGCTGAGGCTCGCTCTAAGTTTTTAGGTAAGCCTTACGATGTGGCTAAGACCGCTGCCAAAAGTGGCGTGTATAGTTTTGGTGCTGGTACTGTTTTAGGTACTTTGGCGGGCACTGCGGCTCTTGTGCCTGCGACTGCGGTTGCTGCTGCGGGTGGTACGTTACTGGCTGCTTATGTTGTGGGAAAAACAGAAAAGAACGCTCAAACTATTAGTGATCCTTTCGAGCGTGGTCGTTATCGTGCTCGCGCTGGTGTTGACTTTGCCGCAAGTGCTGCTGGCGGTGCTGTGGGAGGCTATTTAGGTGTTAAAACTGGTCAAAAATTAGCAGTTAAAACTGACGCACCTACATTTAAGCGAGGGCCAGTTAGAGAGGTTAAAGTTGGTAAAGAAACTGTTGAGCTTCGTAATATTGAGGTTACTACAACTAGTCGTAACGTGATTTGGCGCAAAGATTTACCAACAGTTAAGCAACTTGCGACTTTACAAAATACAGGATTTAGAACGGCTAAAGTTGTTGCTTCTGAAACTCTTGTGGGGGGTAAGGTTGTTAATGTTAATTCTTTAAGGGGTAGTGTGGTTCAGAGTTATCCTGCGCCTAAAACAGGTCCGTTGAGGGGTGTTGAGACTATTAGGTTTACTTCTCCTCAAGGTAAAACTTCTACTGCGAGAGTGGCTAAAGTCGGTAAGGATTTAACAGTTAGAGTTAATCCTTTAGATGAAAGACCTATTATTGATGCGTATAGTGCTCAAGTTTATGAACGAACCATAGTTAAAGGCGGTGTTGAGGTTAGTAAGCCTGTTGGTGCTCCTCGTACTTCTATTAAGCCAGTTAAAGCTGGTTTTAAGCCTGAGAAATGGCTTGGTATTTATGGTAAGAAAGGTAGTGTGGCGGGTGGTGCTGGCGTTAAAGGTTCAAGTTTTGGTGAGTACACTACTAAATTTAGTATTTCTCCGCAAGGGGGTAAGGTAAGTTTGGGTTATGGTGTTCCAAGTCTTGCTCCTGTCGTGCCTGTTGTAGCTGTTCCTATTATTACTGGTTCTTCTGAGCCTTTACCTAAAATTGTTAGTGGTTTTGAGGCTTCTAGCAAGTTTTATAGTCCTGTTTCTGAGGTTTCTTTGACTACTGCTGGCGCTAGATCGTTAACTACTCCTGCGGACTTGACTGAAACTGCTGTTTTTGATGAGGTTGGTGTTGATACTTTGGGTGTTACTGACTCGGGTGTTTTGACTGATACTGATATTTTTGTTGGTGGTGATGATATTTCTATTCCTGATATTGAGATTCCTCCTCCTCCTATTGGTGGCGGTGCAGGCTTTGCTGGTTTTCCTAGTTTCGTGAGTGGATTTCAGGAAAGTAAGGCTAAAAAGAAGCGTAAGAAAGGTAAGCAGTTGAAGCTTTACAGTCCTAGTCTTGTGGGCTTAAATAAAAAGAGTACTAAGGCGAGTCGGGCAGTTGGTAAACTTACGGGTATAAGTGTTAGAGGTGGCAGGATATGAGTAGTGATAGTGTTAGACAAGATAATAAGCAGATGCGGTATACTAGTAATTTTGATGAGTTAAATACTCCTGACATTATTGAGTTGAGATTGAGTACTGAGCGTGATATTGCTCGTTTTGAGAGTTTCTTGCGTGGTGAGGAATTGATAAGGATTGCTGATCCTGAGGACGCTAGTAAAACTATTATTCAAGCTATTGATAGGGGTGAGGCTTTGGCTAATAATCATGGTGTGAACCAAATTATTAGTTTGTTTAGTAAGATCGCTAACCCTAATGTGGTGCAGGCGAACTTTTCTGAGCGTCGTGATTATGATAGTTACATTTTTGAGGTTGATACGGGCTTTCTTGCTGACTTAATCATTAAGGCTCCTGAGTGGGATATTAAAACTAATAATATTGGTGTTATTCATGATATGTTTATTTTTTATGTTATTCCTTATATGAGTCGTGCTTTCCAAAACAAGGAGCGAGAGCACTTGAGTGGCGGCATGAGGCCTGCTGAGTTCGTTAGTGGCGATAGTCGGCAAGGTCAAGATGGTGGCGGCTCGTGGTGGAAGAAAAAAAGTTAAGGTGAAATTAAAAGAATGGTAGACGCGATATTGATAACGGTGATAATTGTTATTTTAGGATTTATCGGTATGTTGGCATACACGATATGGGAAACAAAGCAGTATAAGTACAGATTCACGATTAAGCAAGTGACAGGCACGAGTAAGCGCGTAATTTTTGATAAGGCACGCTTAATAAAAAAGGATGGCTTGCGTGAGTACAGACTCAAAAAGCTTAAAGTAAATATTCCAAAAGAGACAAGCCCTGAGGTTATTGAAATCAATAATAGGGGTAAGATTTGCTTGACGGCTTACGAGATTGATGGGCATTACCATTACTTGATTGACGCTACTAATGAAA
>Ga0233412_10000885_pt1 | contig 16516 bp, 27 predicted proteins | sample Na_anoxic_4_MG_FD_180667 | JGI IMG/M metagenome (GOLD analysis project Ga0233412, IMG submission 180667) | Seawater microbial communities from Saanich Inlet, British Columbia, Canada - Na_anoxic_4_MG | ecosystem: Environmental > Aquatic > Marine > Inlet | place: Canada: British Columbia...
TTTTTATACGCTTCAGTTAGAATTGAGTGCGCTAGTACTGTAGCCGTTGTTGTTCCATCGCCAGCTTCTTGAACAGTTTTTCTAGCAGCTTCCTTTAGAAGCGTAGCACCCATATTTTCTACTGGGTCTAACAGTGTAATAGCGTTTGCCACGGTTACACCATCTTTTGTAATGACAGGTTTACCCTGATCATCTTCTAGTATTACACATTGGCCGCTAGCCCCAAGTGTGGAGCTAACAGCCTTTGTTAATTTATCTATACCTTTAAACACCTTATCCTTAGCATCTTGGCCAAAGTTAAGATTTTTGACAATTTTGTCAGTCATAATTTAATTTAATTTAATTGTATTGTATAATTTTATTCAAAGGTTTTAACGACTTGTGGTCCGCGTAAGTAACCAAGCTTTTTTTCATAGTGCGATATTGATGCATCTATTGCTTGCTCAGCTCCTTCGAGGGTTTCGCGTCTCGTTACGTCGATCCAAGTATTTTCTTTTTTTAGATCTAGGTATTCTGTTTGGTAGAAACCGTTTGGTAGCTGAACTATACGCCAGTGTTTCTTTTCAGATACATGCTTCCAAAGGTTGATGGTTTCTTCACTTATTTGTGGTTGACTACTCCACGATTGAGTCTGGTAAAATAGTGTCATTGGTTTTGGTTTTAAATTACTATTTGGTTTGCCATTTCCCTGGCCGGGTATATTCTATATACTCACTTGGTTTTAGTGATTTTTACTTAATCTGCTATTGTCATAGTTACAGAAGTCGGATTTATTTCTAAATCAATAGCTTGCTGTATACCAGTTTCTATAGAAGTCACTTGCTCTTCACCCATAGCTTCTTTAGTCCAGCCAACTACTATTTCGTTTGTTAGTTCGTCAAAAGGGATAAATTCACTTTCAGGATCTAAAGGTACAGTCTGCGTACCGATACTAGTTGATTGATATGGGTTTCCTTCTGGATCAAGCTCATCTGAAACTCCCGTTACTATCCAGTGTACATTATACACTACATCTGTTTCACTACCCTCTGTTGGATGTACATCTACTGTTTTACAGTTCCAATTATATACTGTTGCCATTTTTTTTTAGTTTATATTTATTAATTACTTATTTTATTGGTTTTCTAAAGTTTGTATTTTTGTTTCTAAACTTTTTATTTTAGCATTTAGCTCTTTTACAGAGTTTATTAAAGCAAAAGTTAATGCGTGGCTATCAAAGTTATAAAGTTCTGTATCTTCTTCGTCTTCTTCATTTAGTTTAGCATTATATTTTTTAACCGTTTCCGGCATTACGTCTTTTATTTCTTGCGCTATAACACCAATATTGTTTTTGGTTGTAGCGTCAAATCCAGCTTTTCCGTTATAATCAAAAAGCTTAGGCTCTATTTGCAATAGCTCTTGAAGCCCTGTTTCGTAAGGTCGTATATTAGTTTTTACTCTTTCGTCAGATACTACAGTCCAAGAGCTTGAGGTTGGTTTTGCGGCTGAATTGGTAGATAACTGTAATTGGTATTGCGGGCTGGTTGTTCCAAGCCCCACTCTTCCAAAAGAATTAATATAAATTGCACTACTCGTACCTTTATTTATTGTAAGAGTATTACCAAAATTAAGTTTTGTTTGTCCGCTATAGTCATCGTATTCTAAAAAAGCATCTTGGTTTGCATAAGAAAGAACACCGTTATTACCAAAATAAATACCTGATTTTCCAAACGCACCAGTGTTTAAATTAACAACCGCATTACCGCCATACCCACTTCCGGTAGCGGTTTGTATTCTAAATTCTTCAGTACTGCTGCTGGAGTTAGATGCACTACCTATATGAAGCTTAACTGTTGGTGCGGTAATCCCAATCCCAACTTTGCCAGAAGAGTTTATATACATTTTTGCAGTCTGCCCCGTCCAGAACTCCATCATGTCATTATTGTTCTCGTATCTTACTCTTCCTTTGGCCTGTGTTGTTCCATCTCCAAACCAAAGTTCAGCTTCATTAGCACTGGTTATTGTTATAAAACTTCTACTATTTTGCGTGCTTTCAAATATAGCTGTTGTGCCAGCAGTAGGGGTCCAAGTTCTTAAAGTGCCATTTGCTACGTGGAGCTTAGTTTGAGGACTAGTCGTCCCGATCCCAATGTTGCCAGATGAATTAATAACCATTCTAGTAGTCGCGCCTGTTGATGAATCAACTCTAAAATTTAATAGGCCAGAACCTCTGTGATCAAAATAACCATTACCAGCGTTATCAATAGACATTCTAATACCGTCTTGCGAAGAATCTGTTTTACCGCCAACGTATAAGCTTTGATAATCACCCGCTACAAGTAAGTTTCCTCCTGAAATAGTTAATTTTTCACCAGGGTTAGTCGTGCCAATCCCAACGTTGCCATTATCATATATAGTAGAGTTGCCTTGTGCTGAACTACTCGTCCATTTAGAAACGTAATTAGCCGTGCCTGAGCCTGTCACCGTTCCGTTTCCACTACCAGTTGCTCCAGTCGTAATAGCCGTAACATGGCCTCTAGCATCTACAGTTATTTGATCAATCTTAGTTCCGTCAGAAGTTGAGCCATACGTGCCGGACAATGTTGAAGTATCAGAGTGGTTAACAGTAATTGTCTCATTAATACCTTGATTTGTAGTAAAATTACCACCCCCGGTCATGTCTGTTCCAGCGGAAATAGTAATTGTAGCATTATTTACTGTTGGTAACGATGAAGACGTTATAAATCCTGCGTTATTATTAAATATGCTTAACCCAATTTCACCAGCAGCTTTTCTTCTTTGAGTGCTATTATCTAGAACTATAAATTCATCTGTAGATGTCATAGCCGCAGTCATATCTAACAGCTCCGATAAATCTAATCCAACTGTAAATGTAGAGTCGCTGCTTTGATTAGCTGTAAATGTAGCGCCACCGTCAAGCCCTATGCCCGTGGTCATTGTAAGCTCACCGTTGTTAGGTGATGATCCACCGCCAGCGTCAACCCATTCCGTTCCTGTGGCAGTAGAACTTAATACCCAGCCTGATGTTCCTGGCGAGTTATTTGAGTCGTAATATGCGCCTGTAACTCTTGCGTTACCTGATACGTGAAGCTTTTGACTTGGACTTGTACCCCCGATTCCGACATTGCCTGAGGAGTTTATGATCATACTATTTGTAGTAGTAGTACCATCATATCTTCTAAATCTTATATTACCGTTATTTGTACCGTTTCGCGCTATAAGATTTAAATAAGAGCCATCGTGATCTATATAAGATAAAGTGTTTGTACCATCAGTGTCTTGCAGGGTGATTCTTGGGAAATTATCACTTATATGTAAATCACTCGTAGGATTAGTAGTCCCAATACCGACGTTGCCTGAAGAATCAATACGCATTTTTTCATTTGCGCTTCCCGCGAAGAATCTTATATTTGTACTCGCATTTGTTCTTGAAGCAATTAATAAATCGCCATTTCCTCCACCGGCGCCTGAAGTTGCCGATGCAATATATCCTTTGACTTGCGCAGCGGGGATTGCGCTAACGGATGATATTTCAACTCCTAAATTTGAAGAGCCCGCAACACCAAATGATGCTTTTCCTACGACTTCTAAATCTGTATATGGACTAGTCGTCCCAATACCGACTTCGCCGGAAGATGTTATTCTTAATTTTTCACTGCTATTAGTGTTAATTCGTAAACTGTTATCAGCGTGTTCATAATTTATTTCACCTGGAGATCCATCAGTGTCAGAAAATCTTACTGTTGAATTACCAGTTGTTCCAACACCGTCTTTAATATCTAAAACAGCGTAACCACTTCCTGAGTTTCTTTCAAATCTTGCAACAGTTTCATCAGAACTTTCAACGTGCAATTTGGTGGCTGGACTAGTCGTCCCGATCCCGACGTTGCCTGCGGTTGTAATAGCAACCCTTGTTCCTGCGTTTGTCTTTAAGTACAGAGGATGATTTGAATCGGTTCCTATAGTAGCTAATGATGCTTGTGCCTGTACATTAAACAAAGCGCCTGATGCTCTTTGAACCTCTAGCTCACCATTGCCTGTAGAGTAAACGTGTAGCTGTGCTGCTGGACTACTCGTCCCAATCCCAACGTCGCCAGTGCTGGTGATGCGCATTTTTTCAGCTTTTGTATTGCTGTTTTCGGTTACAAAAGCTAAAGCAGTACTAGCTGATCCGGTAGATAAACTTACAATTCTACTTACCCCTACGTTGCTGGATCTGTTTCTAAACAATATTTGCGCAAAAGAGTTTGTTGTAGTGTTATCAGCATTAAACGCCATAATAGTAGCGCCGTCGCTATCCTGACCATCATCTATTGTCGCATCATAAGCTGTGGCGTTACTTGATTGTACAGTTAATTGTGAAAGAGGATTCGTCGTACCAATTCCGACATTGCCGCCATTTGTGATTCTAAATTTTTCAGAATTATCTATATCTACAGAAAAGTAACTAGATCCTTCTGCTTGGCCAGGGTCAATATCAATATTTACATTTCCATTTTCAGCTTTTATTTCAGCGTATCTAGTTGTTAAATTAGAATCTATTAATTTTATCCCAGGAGTAGGAGATGTGAGCTCTATTTGACTTCCACTATCACTTGAAACAATATCCAACTTAACCCCAGGACTTGTAGTCCCGATCCCGACGTTGCCGCCCTCTAGTATTCTAAAAACCTCACCGCCGCCACTAGTACCGCCAAAGTAAAATCTAAATGCATCGGCATCAACTCTAGCTGTTTGCAGCGCTGTGCTGGGCGATTCAAAATTAATACCTTGGTTGGTTCCTCTATTTCCAAAGCTATTATTGACTGATAAATTTGTGCCAACTTTTGCGTCACCATTAACGTGCAATGTAGATGTTGGAGATGTCGTCCCGATCCCGACGTTAGTTCCATTGTCATAGATAGTAGAATTTGTAATTGTATCTGTATCGCTCCATTTGGTTACATAGTTAGCTGTACCTGACCCTGCTGGTACACCTGGTATAGCTGAGCCATCGACCCAATCAGTACCTGTTACCGTTGAAATTAATACTTGGTTTGCAGCACCTGGAGAATTACTTGAATCGTAATATGCGCCGGTAACTCTTAAGTTGCCTGATACGTGAAGTTTTTGACTTTGGCTTGTAGTCCCAATCCCGACGTTGCCGTTACTATTTACGTAAATACCACCACCCACAGTATTAAAGTACAAACTGCCAGTGATTTCTTCATTGGTTATATAGAATTGATCACTGCTACCAGCAAAACCAACATATGCATGTCTGTCCCCGCTCCTTGCATATGACATATAAACAGGGCCATCGTCTGTTGAATTTAATAATAAAGCAGTATCAGTAGTAGTGTCTATTCTTAAAGTATCAGTAAATCTGACTGTTCCACTAACATCAAGCTTATAACTCGGACTAGTCGTCCCGATCCCTACGTTGCCGTTAGAAAGAATACGCATTTTTTCACTAAAACCACCCCCAACATTACTTGTTGAAGTTCCAAACCGCAAATCTCCAGCGGTGTCCCAACCAATAGCGGGGTCAACACTTCCTGAGTGCAAATACATCCATTTTGTATCTGCTCTAGAAAAAATAGCATATATACTATTACCATTACCATCTACGTGCAGTTTATTATCAGGACTCGTCGTTCCAATACCAACCCTATCATTTATTGTATCTACATATAGAACACTAGTGTCTACAGCGACTGTATTTAAAAATTTAATTGGCATTTAATTTATTTTAAAAATTAAGCTACATTATTTAAAAGTGCTTGGTATGACCCATCGCTAACACTTCCTGTAAATTTAATTGTTATATTGTTTCCAGATCTACCTACATCAGTATATACTGTATCACCAGCATTGACTGTTGCGCCTAAAACTTCTACCATAATATCTAAAGGATTTGCCCCAGATCCAAAATGATTTGAAGTAGTAACATCTATTGTAAATGTAGTTATACCACCAGCTTCTGATCTTGATATACCAGTTGAACCTGAGTTTAGGTTTACACGTTTAGCGCTTTGGTTTGTACCGTCGTGAGAAACAGTTGCTGTACCATTTAAATAGGTTACATCAATACCAGTTCCACCATTTACAATAACAATACCTTTGTTGCTTGCGCTAGAATCTTCACCGCTTACAGTGGCAGTACCATTTGAATAAATAACGTCTATTCCTTCTCCAGCATTTACATTACCTATACCAACAGTAGTTAGATCAGCTAGGTCTATATTATTTTGAACAGTCGTCCAGTCAGTTAGAGAGCTTGGATCATCTACTTCAGCTATAAGTACATCACCTACTCTTAATTGCTCTCCAAAGAAAGTACCATCAGCTGTAACGGTATACGTCCAGCCTTTTTCAATACTGTTTGGAGAAGTTGTTAAATCCGGTGTATTAGTAGAAGGATTATAACCACCTTGATAACTAAGAGCACCAGTTACAGCTTGATCAACATAGTGTTTAGACGCGGCGTCGGTATCTGCGGTAGGTACTTGTGGTATTGTAACTTGACCACCGAAGCTTGATTGACCTGTACCTGAAACTGTTAATTCACCTGTTATAGTGACATCATCTGTTAAACCAACTTTAAGCTCTTGAGCTGATATTCTAGTAATATCAACTTCGTTAGGTGTTCCAGATATAGTAACATCATCATTAGAAGAAGGACCAGTAGCAGCTAATCTTATATCTGTGGTACCTGTTGGAACTGACAGGTCGTATGTAGTATTATCTGAGTTTATTGTAAGCGTGTTACTACCCGAGGAATAAGATGTGCTACAGTTAGGACCTCCAGCAAAAGTTATAGTATCTCCAGAAGAAACTAATTCGCTACCAGTATCACCAGCTACAGTCCATATGTATGTCCCAGGTATTGTAGCTACTTCTGCCCAAGTGTTGTTTTTGGTTAAATATCTTTCACCTACAGCAGCAGTACCGTTAACAGCATTAAGATCAAACGTACCAAGATCAACGCTACCTGTAGCAGCTGAAGCATTTGTAAATGATATATAAGTACCACTAGCAGCTGTAATATCTGTTACACCACCACCAACATCAACCCATCCAGGGCTACCTGCTCCAGTATCTGATACGTATTGTTTTAAGTTATCTGATGCTGTGTTAAATATTATTCTACCTACAACTAAGTTAGACGTAGGATCTGTCCCTAGTTTTTCTATTACTATAGACTCTGCTTGATTTAAATTAAAATCTACGTTATTTACAAATTGTATTGCCATTGTTTTTTAGTTTAAAAATGCTTTCCCAGCAAACGCCGTAGAAAAATTTAATATTACTCTATTTTTGTTTATATATTCATAGCTACCTATTACTGTTGTAGAACCGGTGTCTACTACTGATATAGAAGGAAACTTGTTTAAGTTGTGTGTTACGTCCCAGGATGTAGAAGGAACTCCTTGCGTAAACTCAAAGTGAGAGTCAAAGCCCTCTACTTCGTCTATTTGAATTGAATAATATTGAAGTGCTTGTATCGTTGAACTACCTGATACATAGGTAAGATCCATGTTATATACGCTAGAACCTATTAAGGTTAGCGAGTTTAATTTATAAACACCGTATCTTCCTAATGATCTTACATCTTGTATAACTATATCATAACCAACAAGTCTTTGAAGATAAGGCAAAGCTACAGGTGATGTAGCTGGCATTTGAACATTTATGTATAAATTATTTATACTTGACCAAGGTGTTGATTGACCGCCATAGTCTTCAAAAGATATAGTACCTTGTGGTCTTGGGTCTGGATCTGGATCAAGTGTTATAAACTGCCAAGTAGTATGTTTTAAAAAACTATTTATAGACGTTACTGATAACGATGCTATGTTAAAATTTTTTGTCTGCCCGTTAGAAACATCAGTACCAATAAGTATGTCAGATTCTTCTGGCGTATTATTTATTTTATACGACGATATTATTGGCATTTATTTTTTTTAATTTTAAACATCCTTACAAAATCTAATAGTGAAATAAGGTCTACCCCCTCCAGTATTTAACATACCTGTAATAGTAGAAGAATTAACAGCGTTTTGTCGCATTGATTGACCGCCTGGATTACCAGTTGTTCCTTCTGAACTCCACCACGATGAAAATTCTGAATAAAAGTTAAACTCGCTGGGGTTTGGGATTGGATTGTAATTGTAATAACCTGCTTTTATAGCATCAAAACCAGATAAACCATAGTCAGTATTAGCTTTAATATTTGAGTTCCATAAAGCATTAGTACCCCCACCGCCAGCGGTAGCATCTTGAGGTGTTCCAGATATAGCTTCTAATTCATCTTCTAAATCAGCCCAGTCATTATTAGTTGGTAACCTAAACCCAGTTGGAGGTGTTATAACATTAGCGGCAAATTGATTGTAAAACAAACCTCTTGCAGAATTAGCTGAATTAAAATCATAATAAAGTGCGCCAGCAGTTGAATTGTCGTAAGCATCCATTACTTGCTGCTCTGTTGTTAAAATAGGTATTGTACCTCCGGAGCTAGCAACTATTGTCGAGTTTGCATCTGTCCAGATTAAACTACCGATTTGCACTTCTCCAGGTGCTGGCGGAGGTGATGTTGGCCAAATTTTATTCGTACCTAAATATATTTCTTGAACATTACCATTACCAACTTTTAATGTGCCAGCAGCGGGTTCAGAACCATTTGTACCTATTCTAATTTCTCCCATTATACAATTACATACATTACGTTATTAAGCTTAGTTTCTGAAGCATACTCAGCCGATGTTAGTGTTTTTATTTCTGTTATCGCTGTTTGGGTTGACGTTGTTCCTTCTACAAAACCAGAATCGTTTGTAAGATCACTTGTAGCACTTGGGATAGCTGTATTACCTGCTAAAGCAGTTGTAGCTGTTACACCTAGTTGCAAAGCGTCGGTTATACCATAACCAACTATAGTTGTAGGTGTGTTAGATAAGCTACTAAATTGACCGTCAAATGTTGACTTACTGTTAAAGGTATTCCAGTCTGTAGAACTTAAGTAACCGTCTGCGCTACCACTTGCTTGTGTTATTCCTATTGTACCTGTAGTAGTTATTGTACCACCTGTTATAGGCGCGGTTGTAGTAATTTCAGTTATACCACTGGAATACTGTGGAATATTTAAAACACCACCAACTAGTGTAGCAACGCCAGATGTGAAGTTTGTAGTTAATGATTGTACCACACCTAGATTAGAAGTATAACTGTTAGGGTTACTAGATAAATAGTATCTACCGTCTAAATTAGTTGTCACTGATGGTATGTCACCACCGTTTCTTGTCAATGTTAGTAAACCGCTACCAGTATTAAACGATGCACCTGTTACTACCCTGTCGTTCACCTGTATTACAGTAGCTTGCCCTGTGTTTATATACGAGCTTAGCGTGTCAAGGTCCAAATTATAGTTAGATATCTCACCTGAACCTGAAGGAAACCTTGATATTATAAACCTATCAGTTGCTTGTAATGATGTTACTTCTGGGTAACTGTAAATTATTGCCATAATCTTAAATTCTTTTATATGATATATACTTACAGGTAAAAGCGATAGTTTACAAACTAGTTATATAGTGACAATAGCCCCTTACTATATATACTTATAAGCCTAATGTCACCCCTTTTGAAAAAATCACATTACAAATATTGGGGTATAGTGCTACCCCCTATGTTATTGACAATCAGTCTGTTACAAAAACGGTTTTAAATTCACCGGGCCCCTCAATTTTTCCTACGTTTTTACATATATATACCAGAAAATCAGCCAGTTACGTAGAATGTTTTGACTTTTTCCAGCGGAAACTAACTAACTAATTTTATTTTTTACAGACAAAATACGAACTACATTGGATAATAATAATGTAACTAACAAACAGATTAGTTATACACAAAGAAGTGTAGTGCTACAACTACTAACTAAAAACTAGTACTAAATAAAACTACACTCTTTACAAACAAAATACGTTATCAAATGGATAATAATATAAATACTAAATAACAATTAAATATAAACACTATGCAAAATTCAATTCAATCAAAAAGATTTGTCATCAGAAAATCTCTAATCAATCAAAATGCTATCATCGAAGTTACATTCAAAAATGGTAAAACATTTAAATACAATCACGATAAAGCGTATGAACTAATGTCTGAAAACTTAGAACACTTAGCATGTTGGTTAAAGTACAACTCGTACACTTCATCAACTTCTGTTCCAAAAGTACTACAAAATACTGAAGTACTATAACTTGAAACAAACTGCTTAAATTCAGTATAACTAATGTCGTAGTTGAGCTATCGCCTTAGCGACATAAAATAACACGAGCATGCGATAACTAGTCACAATGGTAAATAGGTGAGTTCGATTCTCACCGTGACTTCTAACATAAAACTATTAACTATGCAATTAAAATTACAAAAACTATACGACAAACTAGATTTTCTTCAAGACAATGACAGGTGGATTCAATACCACGAAGTGTACAAAGAAATAACTGAACTAGAAAAATTAACTTCTAAATAATTAACTATGCAATTTATACTAACGTGCCAAAACGGCAAACAAATCGATATGAGTGGATATCTACTCATGCAACTTGACGGTGAGATTACTCGCGAGCAAGTACAAGAAAGAATTAACTACTATAAATCAACTAACAAATGAGAAAGTTTACACACAAAGCTATCATAGCTATCACTTACGCAACTGTAATAACACTAACTACAATGGCAATATCTGGAATTGGTTTCCTTATATTCGGCTTAATCACCGGTCAACTCAATGCAGACTTTGGTATTTACAGATAAAATACAACACTCTTTGGATAATATAATAAACAACTAATATGAAACGTATAAACTACAACGATCACTTACACAAACTAGCACTAGAAAGATACAACACTAGATACATCGCTGGTCTTACTGACAAGCAACGTAGCGAACTGATAAGTGATACATTTAAAGCTATGCGAGAAAGACAGTTGTTAATTAACGCTAACAAATAAACTATGCAAAATCAAACTAACTACTATTGGAACTCCGACACTATCGAGTACTTCAAAGAGCTATATGCTATAAACGAAAACGATTACTATCGTAAGATAGAAGAGTTTGTCAAGTACGAGTGTGACTTAGAAGACGGTGAAACTCATCAAGATTTAATGATGGACTTAATTAATAAAACTCAAATCAATGAAGAATACTAGAAAAAGAACTGGCAAAACCATTTTAAAACTAACCCGAGCGCAAATCGAAACAATTGAGCGCGAATGGTATGAGCGTTATAACTCAGGTATCACTCAGTGGCAAGCAGAGTATTACAAATAAAATACGACACCTACTGGATAATATAATAAACAATTACAAACTATGCAATCAATCAAATTCTTGTCAAACAAGACAATCAAGCTTAACGGCGAAATTTACAAACCTTACAACGTAGGCAATCTACCTCCATCATTTGGCTTCAAACAAAGGCTAACAGGCGATGGCGATATTCAAGAAGGTATCTATCAATGGTTCAACTACAAAGGTCTAACCTATGTACCTAAATCAGATAACCCTTGGGCGTAATGACTATGAAAGAGCTATGCGAATACTCTACGCGTATGAGAAAACAGCGAGCTGCGGAGCATAGACGCAAGTTCGCCCACGAAGGCAGGTGTGGTGGACTAACTGACAACGAATACACTCGTATTGTACACAGTCAGAAATCTAGCTTCCCAAAAGCTAGAAAGTTCACTCACCACGCTATGTGGCGTGAAACAAGTAAAGAATATTCAGTAGAACAACTAAAACAAATAGCAAAATGTACTATATAACTATACTAGACTTTGCGAGTGGCTCAGTTGACCAATATAACCTTGCTGACCACTTTGATAAAACCACGCTTGCACATTGGCAAACTGAAGATTTTGAAGAATTTATAACAAGCGAAGGTTATAGCCTTAAAAATATTGAGTGGATGTCCCACTCTGATAACACAATAAACTACTTTTAATATGAGTAAAATGAAAGAAATAGAGCAAGTGGCAGAGTTTATGGCTACAACAGCTCAAGAAACACTAATGCAAAATGCAGAGTGGGCTATTGATGGTACTTCAATAGATAAGCTAAGTGGTGATGATTACTATGATGCATTGGAAGCAGTAGTTAGTAAAACTATTGAAATCCTTTACAAACAAAATACGAACACCGTTGGATAATAATATAAAATAATGAATATGTATTGTAGATGTGGTAGCGATGTACACTCTGTGCGTCAGGAATTAGGATATAACACTTGTGTTGATTGTTCAACAGCTAAAACTTATAGCTATATACCTATTATCGAGCACAAAACAGGCAATACAATTCAAATCGTCAGCCAAGAAGTGTCAGCAAGTGTACACAGGTCTTGGCGGCGTAAATAGACTGTCGCCGTGTGTACTCAGGGAGGAGATGACACGGCAGGTCTTAAATAACTCCTCTTTGTATTTGAGGAGTTGGCGGCGGCATACTGGTCACGTTAGGCTCAATTAGCCAAAACAGAAAGAGCGGATAAATGACAATACTAGTTAACTACCAGTCCGCGACTGCTGCCTTATGGGCGTGAAATGGATAGGGGTTTTGCTTTGTGCATTACCTAAACGCGGGTTCGATTCCCGCCACGTCCACTAAATTAAATTAAATTATGACTAAAATACCGACACTTTACGACAAGCTAAAGCCTCGCGTGCGAGCTAAGCTTAAAGAAAATGAAGGCAAATACAGCTCAATAGTTAGGCAAGTTATTGTTAAACTTGAAAGTACTTACTTCGTACAGGACTTAACTGTTGGCGAACTAAAGCGAATACATTTGTTTTCTGATACAGATTATGTAAATCAAACAGCTCTATCTATTATGTGGGGCGATGAAATTTTTGACGACTATGAAGGAAACGATTAAACTAAAAGCACACGACAAAGCTTTTTCTAAAATACACGCTCTACAAATAAGAGTAAGTAAACTAAAATACGACATTGAGCGTAAAAATACTGGTGCAATAACTATGCATGAGCTAGAAATATGTCTTGACGCTGCGATGCGCGAGCTAAAAACTTGGAATTATATATTTAAACTAATAGAATTAGACTATGGAAAACACGACTACGCTCATGAAATACTTGGGAGTGAAGGAGACCACAACGCCTAGACAAAAACTTAATGGCACTAGACAGTTTACTTTACCTTACTACGTAGGAAATAAAAAAGTGACAATAGCCTCTTATCAAACTGGTTATGTTAGAATTGATAGAAATTGTACCACAAGATATCAAATTAATCCAACTTATGATGTACCTTATAAAGTAATTAACTCAGACGGTGTGCTTAGAACTTGGACAAACAGAAAACGTATGATGATATACGGTGAAAATAATCGTATTGACTTTATATTCAACTATATACTTAAAAACTACTACAACAAACAATGGGAAAAACAATAACAAACGAGCTAATAATCAGTAAATTAGAAGCTAAAGGGTACTTAGAGTACCATGACATAGACGAAAACAAAGCTTGGGATTTGCTTGAAAAGCATTTTGAGTGTGAAGTAAGTGATGAGTATCGTAATAAATCTTACGATTTTTACTGCTACACAGAAACTACAGCTGATGGCTATGAAATATGGATCGCTACAAACGATACGGATTCGCCATGTATAAGCGAAGATGTATACTACTACGACAACGATTTGTCAGATGCAATAGTAGATTCTATTGTAAATGGCGAAGATATGTATGTAGATGACCTAGATGCGCACTATTTTATAGATGCTGTAGAAGAAGCATATGGTCAAATGCTAAACAATATAAAAGAAGAAATAGAAAACGAACTAATAGAACTAGGATATGAGCACGAAAACGCAGATGAAACCACTACCGAAATGGTTTAATGGAGATGTATACCCAAAAGGTGGTACAGTAGAAAACATATTTACAGGCGAACCAGCAGAGTTAAATGCTAACGAGCTTAGTATGTATGACCTTATTATGGGTTTAACTATGGTGCTTGAACGTACAGGCTACAGGTCTGAAAAGCTAATGAAAGATCACCGCAGAGGTTTAGACTGGTTCCGCAGAGCTAACGCTTCAGCCTATATGGTATTATTAGATTAAAAACACCTGTCTCATGGTGTAATTGGTAACACGTCTGATTTTGGTTCAGAAGAGTCTAGGTTCGATTCCTAGTGAGACAACTATGAAATTACTTAAATACACAATAGTGTGGATAAGTCAAAACCTTGCTATACCCTTTTGGGTGGTAGGGCACGTCCACCTATCTATACATTCTTGGCACGACTTGTATGAAATACTAGCTAGCGTTGGTATGAACATACTTGTCTTTGCTGGGTTTGTAATAGATTACAGACAAAATACGAACACTAATGGATAATAAATAAAAATAAATATGCCAAACATGAGTTATTGCAGGTATGGAAATACCGCTATAGATATGCAGGACGTAGTAGATACGTTATTTGACTGCGATGTAGATGAAGATCTTAGTGAATCAGAGCTAAGAGGTCTCGATACTATACTTGAGCTTGCTAAAGATATAGTAGATATGGAAGATAAAATTACTAATATATTAGATAATGGATAGAGACAAACATATATGGGAAGGCTGGACAGTCGGTGACTTCATTGATGATGTAGAACCTATATTTGATATGTGCGCTCCTTTTCACGACAAAAAAAGTCTTAAACATTGGGTAGCACAAGAGCAACCTTACTATAAAAAACATATACCAGAAGTATATAATTACTTCTTACAAAAATCAGGATTATAATGGGAACTAGATCACTAACACGAATTATACCACGTCAAGAAGGCTTAGCGTATGACAAAGCACATGAAAAACCAGAGCTTGCGCTTGTGAATATTTATCAGCAATATGATGGTTATCCTGAATATATGGCAGTAGAATATGCTAAATGGCTAAAAGATATTAGCATTGGGAACGGTATATCTGGAGAACCAGAGCTTAATAAATATGCAAATGGTGTAGGGTGTTTTGCAGCTCAGTTTATAAAACACTTTAAAGATAGACCAGGCGGTTTATATTTATCACCTATTGATGATGATTATGGCTGGGCGGACTATGTGTACACTTTGTTTCCTAAAGAAGGTGAAGAAACCTATATGTCTATATACTATACGATATCTAAAGAAGTTTTATTTGTAGGTAAACCAGACGCAGCGCTTAAAAAATACAACTAAAAAAGAATTAGTATGACAGAAAAAGAACTAGATTATCTAGCAGATAAAATTGCTAATAAAATTATTGAAACTTTATTTGATTCAGGTGACCTTGAGATTACTCAGTTTCCACCCGCAACAGATGAAGAGATAATGGTAGGAGAACTAGCGCGACTTATGACCCTATTGTCAACGTATGAAGACAAAGAGGAATATGAGAAAGCAGCTATAATTAAAAGAAAAATAGAAAGATTACAAACTAAATACGGAAAATTATGATAAAACCTATGCTAGCGCATAAAGTAAATGAGAACAGAATTGATTTCTCAGAGAAGGTTTTTATACAACCTAAGCTCGATGGCGTGCGCTGTATATTTACTAAAGATGGTGCGTATTCACGTACCGGCAAAGAGTTTCACAACTTACAACATATCAAGATAGATCTTGAAAAGTTCTTCGATCAGCAACCTAACGCTGTTCTTGATGGTGAGTTGTATAATCACGATCTAAGAGACGATTTCGAACAAATCATATCATTGGTCAGAAAACAAAAACCAACTGACGAGGATCGCCTAAATGCACATAGACTAATACAATACCATGTATACGATATGATAGCTGAAGGTCCTAGTTACGAAGACAGACTTAACTGGCTATTGTCAAGTAAATACTTATGGTCAGATTCAGTTATATCTGTTGAAACTATACAAGTTAATAAATACGAAGAAGCAGCTAACGTACACTACGATGGCTTTCTAAAACAAGGTTACGAAGGCTCTATATTAAGACTTAACGGTCCGTATGAGCAAAAACGTAGCTACAACTTACAAAAATTCAAAGACTTCAGTGACACCGAAGCTACTATTATTGGCTATGAAGCTGGTAAAGGCAAATTTACAGGTCTTATTGGTAAGTTCTTGATGGTAGATGATGATGGTAACGAGTTCGGTTGTCCAATCGGTAAAGGTTACAACTACTCAGATCGTCGTTATATACTAGAAAATATTCACGATTATATCGGTAAAATTGCTACATTTACGTACTTCGAACGTACTAAAGCTGGTAGCTACAGACATCCGCTATACAAAACACTTAGAAATTATGAGTAAATTAATATGGAAATTGTACAACGATAATCTTATTTCAGAAGAAGTAGCACACATTTTATTAGACAAACACTATGAGTAAAAAAATATACGACCACATTATATCAGTTAATTATGGAAACATTACGAAAAAAGTTAAATCATTTCAAAAGAAAAAGACGCCACGTAAGGTATCTGGAAACTAGCATCT
>Ga0233412_10000886_pt1 | contig 16512 bp, 19 predicted proteins | sample Na_anoxic_4_MG_FD_180667 | JGI IMG/M metagenome (GOLD analysis project Ga0233412, IMG submission 180667) | Seawater microbial communities from Saanich Inlet, British Columbia, Canada - Na_anoxic_4_MG | ecosystem: Environmental > Aquatic > Marine > Inlet | place: Canada: British Columbia...
TTACTATGCCGACCTAGCAGACACAGTCAGAGTTTTAGAAGAGGAGATAAACAAAGAAGAAGATTGGTCTGTAAGTTACTATTATCAATCATCATGGTAGTTTTAGTGGCTTGTGAAGAAAGCCAAATAGTAACTAAAGCCTTAAGAAAGCTTGGTCACGAAGCATATAGCTGCGACATACTTGACTGTAGTGGAGGGCATCCTGAGTGGCACATAAAAGGAGACGTGATACCACTCGCATATAATCACCAATATGATATGATGATTGCGTTTCCACCGTGCACTCATTTAGCTTCTAGTGGCGCAAGATGGTTCGAGCAAAAACAAAAAGACGGAAGACAACAACAAGGCATAGACTTTTTCATGAAGCTTATTAATGCTCCTATAGATAAAATAGCAGTAGAAAACCCTGTGGGTATAATGAGTTCTAAATACAGAAAGCCAAACCAAATAATTCAACCTTATGAGTTTGGTGATCCATACGAAAAAAGAACATGTCTTTGGCTAAAAAACCTACCTGAGTTGAAAGCCACAAATGTTGTGACTCCTGAACCAAGAGTGAAGTTTAATAGCGGCAAAACAATGCCCGCTTGGTACTCTAAAGCCTGGGGAATGAGTAAAGAGGAAAGGTCAAAGGCAAGGAGCAAAACTTTTCCAGGAATTGCTGATGCAATGGCAAAACAATGGACAATAATTTAAAATAAATTTGGAAATAATAAAAAAATAACTTATTTTTGAAAACACAATTTAATTATAGCTTTATGGGAAGATCAAGTGAGGAGTTTATTAGGCAAAGAGAGAGGGAAGACAACTCCGTCCCTCCCTATGTTCTTGATAACATATGGAAAAACTACTTTGAATATATTAATCAAATAAAATATAATAATGAAAAGAGGAATATTTAATCGTTATGTCGACTATGTTTGTAAAGAGACAGGCGTATCTAAAGAAGAGCTGTTTCAAAAAAACAGGTCAGCTAAATTTTCTACAGCAAGATTTCTATTGTATGCGCTTTGTCACCAAAGGCCTATGACTGTTGTTCAGATTGTTGATTTGATGGCAGAGAATGGGTATGAAATAGCACGAGCAGGTGTGCAATATGGGATCGAGAAAATTCAAGAAGCCAATGATGTAGATGCTAATGACTTTATTAGCAGAGGGCTCAATGAATGTTCGTTAGAAGAGAGCTATGTTTGAACATAGTTTGGAAACCTTATGGTACGAGGCCACAATAGAAAACAAGGCTGCGAATGTAAGTTCATCTTTTGAGGACGCATACTTATATAAAGGTATAAGAATAGCTAAAAGAGATGATGAAATAAAAATATACAACACTCGCAAGTCAGGGCTTAACTATAAAGAAATAACTGATGAACAATACTATGAGTTTCTCCAAAATGGATTTAAAAAAGGTGTTCAAATTGTACTGCAAAGCACATACAAGGAACAAATAGATAAGATAAACACAAAAATTCAAGGAGAAGTAAATAGTAGAAACAACAAAAAGCATTTCGAAGCTTTAAAAAACAGAAGAGAAACACTAATAAATAAATACAGTAAATTAAATTAAATTATGGGAAACACAAAATCAACATTTAAAGAGCTTACCGCAATCAATGTAAAAGGTAAGGTAGAGAAAAAAGGAAGGTTTGATTACTTGTCATGGGCATATGCCTGGGCTATAGTAAAAGACAAGTATCCTGATGCAAACAGGACCGTGTACGAAAGCGAACACACAGGTCTTAATTATTTTAGTGATGGCAACACCGCATACGTAAAAGTAGGGGTAACTGTAAGTGGAATAGAGCATATTGATTATTTGCCAATTATGGGGCATAACAATCAATCGTTATCTATAGACAAGGTAACTTCATTTGCGGTGAACAAAACAATTCAGCGCAGCACCGTGAAAGCTATCGCCATGCACGGACTAGGCCTGTCTTTATGGGCGGGAGAAGACCTTGTAGATGTTAGTGAGACAGCTCCTGCTGTAACAGCAAAAAAGAAAGACACTTTAAAAAAGACACACGCTAATTGGAATAGTGTCGTTGACTATGTAAAAAGCAAGAGTAGTGAGCCTTTCTCAGCAACAATAAAAACTATTGAGCAAAAGTACGTAGTGCCTACTGCTTTAAAGAAAGAACTAGGAGCTTATGTCAAGTAGTATATTAGAAAAGCTCAGGAACGATAGTCATTACTATGGCGAGTACGGAAAAAAGTTCTTATCTAATTCGGATATTTATAGCTTACTTAAAAATCCTAGAAAGTTTAGACAGAAAGAAAAAAGTCTACCCTTATTAGAGGGTAGCTATTTTCATACGGCCATGTTAGAGCCAGAAAAGTTAGATAAATATAATGTAATGGATGTTTCTAGTAGAGCCACCAAAGGTTTTAAAGAATACATCAATGACAACAATCTTGATCCATACGATGTACTACTTAATAAAGAGGTAGACAAGATTAACGTATGGGTTAACGCTATGAAGTCTAACTTTGAAATGTATACAGACATATATGCAGAAGGTAACGAGTACGAGAAACCTGCTATTGCTACTATCTTTGGTATGAGATGGAAAGGTAAGGCCGATATCGTTACAGACACTAAAGTAATTGACATCAAAACATCAGGTAATGTCGATAATTTTAAGTGGAGTGCTAACGACTACAACTACGACAGCCAGGCATATATATATGAACAGCTGTTCGGTAAACCTGTAGAGTTTTACATTATAGATAAAACTACATTGAAACTTAAGATAGCTAAGCCATCTTCTGATACTATACTGAGAGGCAGAGACAAGGTTTTGAAAGCTATTGAGGTATATAAGACGTTCTTTTCTGAAGACTCAGCAGAAGACATTACACAGTACATAGAGCGTGAAGAATTTTAAATTGTTCACACTAATAATTAAGGAGTCAGGTGTGCTGCTCCAACTCAGCACCCAAAATTAATACTATAAATATGTCAAAAGACAAAGTATTTGCAGATGGTTTTCTTTTCAAAAGAAGAGAGAACGCACCCGATTTTGTAATCGGAAACATAAGTGTAAAAGTTGATGAAGCTGTTACATTTTTAAAGTCAAACCAAAAGAATGGATGGGTTAACCTAAACGTACTTAACAGTCAAGCGGGTAAGCCTTACATTGAATTGGATCAGTTTGTTCCAAAGAAACAGACTAATGGCGTGGACACAGCTCCTAACCAAGCACCTGTCCAAGAGGCAGATTTACCATTCTAACTAACCATGTTGATAAGGATTAGGGGCGTAAAAACCCCTTTTCTTTTCAATTATGAATGTCGGAAATGTCAATTATTTCCCTTAGATATGGCAAAATAAAAATTAATTTAAATAAAATATATATATAGTATATAGCAAAATAAAATCGACATGGAAATAAATCAAGTCACTATATTTAGAAACATAAAAGACACCTCAACTCCTTTCTTCCGTGACCTCGACTCTATACTAGACAGGATAAAGGAAGGTAAGTCTAAAGAGTTAATCAAACAAATACGTTCCGAAAAGAACAAAGAGGTTCGCCAGGAGCTTAAAAAGAATTTACCCGCGATTTGTTTCTCAGGTACATTCAAGAAAAGAAATGATGATAGCTTGATTGAGCACTCAGGGTTTATTTGTTTAGACTTTGATGGCTACAAGACCAAGAAAGATATGATGTCTGAAAAAGAGCGATTATCAAAAGACAGGTACGTTTATTCTGTATTTGTGTCTCCAAGTGGAAACGGCCTCAAGGCTATTATTAAGATACCTAAAGACCATCAGAATCATAAAAACTATTTTATGTCTTTAGATAATTATTTCAATTCACAATACTTTGACAAGACAAGTAAAAACATATCAAGGGTTTGCTATGAGTCTTACGACCCTCTGATTCATGTAAATGTAAACTCACACCTTTGGACTAAGATTGAAGAGCAAGAGTATAAGGTTGTAGATAAGTATTCTTCACGACCAACAATACCTGTTACAGATGAAAACAAAATTGTTGACATACTAATGAGGTGGTGGACAAAGAAGTATGGTTTAGTTGAAGGAGAAAGAAACAACAATGTATACATACTCGCAGCTGCCTTTAATGATTATGGTGTAAACAAATCTTTAGCTGAATACATTATGTCTCAGTTTGAGACACAGGGATTTAGTTTGCAAGAGATTAAGCAAACAATAAACTCAGCATATACTCAAACACAAAACTTTGGTTCAAAGTATTATGAAGATGAAGATAGAGTGAATCAAGTTAGAATGAAACTAAAAAGAGGTGTATCAAAAAAAGAAATCCGTTCTCAATTAGCTGACTCTCAAATTGAGGACGCTGTAATAGACTCTGTTATTACTTCAATAGAAGAAGACGAAAGCGAGAAAAGGTTTTGGAACAAGAGTGAAAAGGGAGTTATAACTATTATACATTATTTGTTTAGACAATTCCTGGAGGATCACGGCTTTTACAAGTTTGCTCCACAAGGAAGTAAGAACTTTATATTTGTTCGTGTTACAAATAATTTAATAGACCACACAACAGAAGAAGAGATTAAGGACTTTGTGCTTGGTTATCTGGAGGATCTAGATGATATGTCTGTTTACAATTACTTTGCAGATAAAACCAGGTTCTTCCGTGAAGAGTTTCTTTCTTTGCTAGGAACGGTTGATGTTTACTTTATTGAAGACGACAAAGACACGGCTTATTTGTACTACAGAAACTGTGCTGTAAAGGTTACCAAAGAAAAGAAGACCACTATAGACTATCTTGATTTAGGGGGGTATGTTTGGAAGGATCAGGTTATTGATCGTGACTTTGAAATGTGCGAGTCTTTTAATTGTGATTACAAGACATTCATTGCAAACATTGCGGGTGACAACAAGCAAACAATTAAATCTATGCGAAGCACAATAGGATATATGTTACACGCATATAAAAACCTTTCTTATTGCCCTGCTATAATATTAAATGATGAGGTTATATCTGATAATCCTGAAGGAGGAACGGGTAAAGGGTTGTTTATCAATGCTTTGTCTCAAATGAAAAAGCTAGTAGTAATAGATGGTAAAGCTTTCAATTTTGAGAAAAGCTTTGCTTATCAGCTTGTTTCTGCGGATACCCAGGTACTTTGCTTTGATGATGTCAAAAAGCATTTTGATTTTGAAAGACTGTTTAGTGTTGTGACTGAAGGACTTACGCTTGAAAAGAAAAACAAAGACGCAATCAAGATACCGTTCAGTAAGTCTCCAAAGGTTGCTATTACAACTAACTACGCAATAAAAGGCAGGGGTAATTCTTTTGAAAGAAGAAAATGGGAACTAGAGTTCAAGCAGTTTTATACCAAAGACTTTACTCCTCTAGTGGAGTTTGGAAAGCTTTTGTTTTCAGAATGGAACGAAGAAGAGTGGTGTGCGTTTGATAATTACATGGTAGAGAATCTTATGTACTATTTAAGTAATGGACTTATCAAAGCTGACTTTAAAAACCTTACAATAAGAAAGCTATCCGCAGATACTTGTCACGAGTTTATTGAGTGGTGTGGCTTGATTGGAAATGACAATACAAATGAATCAATTAAATATGATGAGAAGATTTATAAGAACGACTTGTATATAGAGTTCATTTCAGATAACCCTGACTTTGCACCTAAAGCAAAACGTACAATATCTCGTACAGAGTTTTATCGTTGGTTAAATTCATTTGCTTTATACAAGACAGGAGTCAAGCCCGATGAAGGTAGAGACCTTAATGGAAGGTGGGTTGTGTTTTTAACAAAACAAACTGACACCAAAAAAGATGAAGAGTTTGTATTCTGATTTTAAATGGTGTATTGAAAACGACTTTCAAGTATACATAAAGCCAGAGAATAATAGCGGTTATTGCAGGATAGCAATTAGGAAAGGAGGCATATCTACAGATGGTAAGCCGTCAAAGTATGATAAAGAAAAAGGTGTAACTTTGTATAGTAAAGAAACCGTAGGTAATGTGGTCTATAAAAAACAAAAAAAGGCCATGGAAAAACTACCTGAGGTTTATGCTTATCTAAAAAAACGCTATGGAAATGTATGATGAACATGATCAAATACATTTTGGAATGTTAAATTCCTATGACATAGTAATTTACAAAGTGCCTTTTTCCGAGCTTACAATTACCGACACAAGCTTTTTTATCCACGACATAACAAAACCTATCACAATAGATGTTATTGATGATATGATTTATTATTTCGAAGAAAGAGAAGATTATGAAAAATGTCAAGCATTAATGGAAATTAGACACGAATATGATACAATTTAGAGATTACCAAAAACAAATTATTGAGAAGTCAGTAGAAGTGCTTTCAAAGCATAGGTTCCTTTACCTGTCAATGGAAGTAAGAACAGGCAAGACACTTACCTCACTCGGATGCCTGAACAAAATGATGAGTGTGAACAATGTATTATTCATTACAAAGAAGAAGGCAATAGGCAGTATTGAATCTGACTACAGTATGCTAAACCCTAGTTATAACATTTTTGTTATAAACTACGAAAGTCTACATAAGATTAAGCAAAGAGGTTGGGATGCTATTGTGTGTGATGAAGCGCACAGCATGGGAGCTTTTCCTAAACCAAGCAAGAGAGCTAAGCAAGTCAAGTCTCTCATACTAACCAACAACCCATATGTGGTTTTGTTATCGGGAACACCGACACCTGAGTCGTTTAGTCAAATGTACCACCAGGTGTTTGGTATACCGAACAATCCTTTTAACGAGTATAGCACTTTCTATAAGTTTGCTAGAGAACATGTAAATGTTACTCAAAGAAAAATAAATGGGTTTATGGTTAATGATTACAGCAATGCAAAAGAAACCGTATTGCATGAGATGCAACCATACATGATATCATACACACAAAAAGAAGCAGGGTTTGAAACTACGATAAAAGAGATAGTATTGTATGTTGACGCTCCTGATTTCATATACAAAATGTGTAGTGATTTAAAAAGAGATTTGGTTGTTGAAGGATCAGATGAAGTTGTACTTGCAGACACAAGCGTAAAGCTTATGCAAAAGCTCCATCAAATGTATAGCGGTACTGTAAAGTTTGAAAGCGGAAACTCTATGGTCCTCAACACATTTAAAGCAGAGTACATCAAAAAAACATTCAAGGGTAAAAAGATAGCAGTCTTCTACAAGTTTAAAGAAGAATACAACGCACTAAAAGAAGTTTATGGAGAGCAAATCTGCAACACGTTAGAAGATTTTAAAAACACAGATAAAAACATTGCGCTTCAAATAGTTAGTGGTAGAGAGGGTATATCCCTAAAAGAAGCAGACTGTCTTGTATATTACAATATTGACTTTAGCGCTACAAGCTATTGGCAATCAAGAGACAGAATGACAACTAAAAACAGACTAAAGAATAACGTCTATTGGGTGTTTACTCGAAAAGGTATAGAGCCAGATATTTACAGGGCTGTTACAAAAAAGAAAGACTACACACTTAGACACTTTAAAAAAGATTTATTAACTTTAATTTAAATATAATGGAAAAAGTAGGAAGATTTGAAATAACAAAATACTCATTTGAAATGATAGAACATGAGCCAAAGATTGTAATATCAATGGTAAAGGTTTTAGATACAGATGGAAAGTATATTAAGTTTGCAAAACTAAAAGAAGTTGAGCCATACTTATCTATGTATCCTATATCTTTTGCAAAACAATAACAAATGTTTAAGATTGGCAAAAGAAAGGAAGTTGAGTTTAGTAAATTTTTCAAAAAAGTTATTGAAGCTACTGAACATCAAGACATTCACGAGCATTGGGATTTTTGCGTTAAGTATGACGTAAAAATGATTAAAAGAAAAAAGAGGCACGAAGAACACGATGAGAATATTCATTGGGTAGAAATAAAAAATGTAAACGGTGATCGAGGTTGGTTATATGGAGATTCTGATTATTTTTCTTTTGAAATTATCGATTATTGGATAGTTGTAAAAAAAGAAGATTTAACCGAGTTTATATCTGAAAAATGTGCATCTAAAGAATGGTCTAACAAACCAAGTCTTTATAAGCTTTATCAAAGAAATGGAAGAAAAGATATTATTACCATGGTTAAAACCATAGACTTAATGTATATTTCTTCATATGTTTTAAAAAAAAATGACAGAACAGCAGATACAGGCGAAAAGAATTAAGGAGCTAGAGGCCCAGGGATACTATGTTATTAAGTTGATTAAAACAAACAAAAACGGTATACCTGATTTAATAGCAATACCTGAAGGCTCAGATGTTTTATTTTCTGAGATTAAAAAACCTGCAGGCAAGGTGTCTGCAATACAACAATATAGAATTAAAGAACTAAAAAAACATGGAATTAAAACAGAAGTATACAGAGGAGGAGTTTGAATTGGATGAGTATTTTATCAAACAAATCAACAGATTTAAAAACGGAGTATCAGTAAAAATAGCAGCCAAAATAGATGATATGTTTGGTTTAGGACACACTAATGGGAGAATGAAGAATATTGCGGGGCATGTAAATGACAGCAATGGCGATCCTGTCTTCTTCTTGGTAGATTATTTTAGAGAAACAGAGGATTCGCCTATAGTGCTTATAGACATTAAGCCAATAGATGTAGATCGTTATTTAGATTATATTAACTTTAATAAATATATTAAATGAAGCCACCGAAAAAAATGAAATTAAATCAAATAGAAAAAGCAGTATTGGAAGCTGTTTCAAGAGCAACACTTATAGACGACATACTTATGCCGACTAGAAAAAGAGAGTATGCTGATGCCAGAAGTATAGCGTATATTATTTTTAGAGATTTATATTTTATGACATATCATAGAATAGGAGCTATATTTGACAAGGATCACGCAACCATAATGCACGGATATAAAGGCGCAAAAACACTTATGGAGTATGATAAAAACTTTAGTAAAAACTATTACTGTGCAATGGCCCTAGTAGGGGGCAGGGGCGAAAGAATGAGTCATATTGTCTCACAAATTAAATCACTAGAAGAAGAGTTATTAACATTACAAAAATTAGATTATGAGTTACAAATATGAAGACATAGACAAGATTTTAGATTTTAAATCTTGGTCAGAAAAAAGAAAAATAGACGAGCTTTTACGAATTGATTGCACGATGTACACCAACTTAGGTATAGATAGTAATAAAACGGAGCGCGAAGATACTAAAAAACGTTCAAGAGCTATATATAGAGCTATTTCAAAGATTAACAAAGAAGTGGGCAAAGGATTGTTGTATCACATGGATGGTTAATAACTTTTTATTGATTTCTTATTTATTATTTATAATTTGTAGGAAACAATCAATCAATGACAATTCAAAAGCACAACCAAAATTCGATAAACTTCATTAATATTCTGATGAAGCAAATCAATTCATTGACTGACGATATTTACGAATCCCTAATGGACGAAGATAATGACGCTCTAAGAGTTTCAATCAAAGAGCTACATCAAGTTCTAAGGGATACACAAAAACTATCAGACGATGAAATATAGACCTCGACTAAGCGAAGAGGAGTATGCATTAATTACCAAACACAGAGCTCTTCAAAAAGAATGTGAAAGCTCAGGCATCCCAATGGGTGATGTAAACCATTATTGGTACAAAGGCAAACACTTTTCTCTTCACGTAAAAAACAAAGGTGTATCTCCAGAAGAACTGAGAGACGATATCATCAAGGCGATGGATAAACACTCGCCTAAATACCATAAAATAAATCGCAAGAAACTAAACAAAGGACACTTACTTGTAATTGATCCTGCTGATATTCACATAGGCAAGCTTTGCTCTGCCTTTGAAACAGGAGAAGAATACAATTCGCAAATTGCTGTAAAAAGAGTTAAGGAAGGTGTTGAAGGTATTTTAAATAAAGCTCAAGGGTTTAATATAGATAAGATACTTTTTGTTGGAGGAAACGACATACTTCACATTGATACACCTAAAAGAGCCACTACAGCAGGAACTCCACAGGATACAGATGGCATGTGGTATGAAAACTTTATGACAGCTAAAAAACTTTATGTTGATATACTTGAAATGCTGATTAGCGTAGCTGATGTGCACTTTGTCTACAATCCTAGTAATCACGATTATATGTCAGGATTTATGCTTTCTGATTCAATACAGTCTTGGTTTAGAAAATGCAAGAACATAACATTTGATTGTTCGATAGCGCACAGGAAAGCATTTAAGTATGACAAAAACCTTATTGGAACAACGCATGGGGATGGAGCTAAGATACCTGACTTGCCACTTATAATGGCTAACGAGTTTGCTCAAGAGTGGGCTGAAACAAAACATAGGTATGTGTACACGCATCATGTACATCACAAAACAAGCAAAGACTTTCACGGAATAACCGTAGAGAGCTTAAGATCACCAAGTGGAACAGACTCCTGGCATCACCGTAACGGATATGGTATTGGCGGTGTTAAGGCTATTGAAGGTTTTATTCATTCAAAACAACACGGGCAAGTTGCTCGATTAACACATATATTTTAATTATGAAGAAAATAAATTGGTTGGCCGTATTAGTATGGTCTATGATGCTGACAATGTCAGCAGGAGTGTTATACGGAATGTTATTAGTTGGAAAAGCATTATAATGAAAGATCACATTAAAAAACAAATACTTGAAGAGAAGTTAAAAAAGAAACCAAACTTTAAGTTAATCAGAAAGCTTCAACAGCTTTTAGATAAGCAAAAAGATTAAAGTTTACCTTTTCCTAGTTTACTAGATTTAATTATTTTAGACTTTTTCTTTTTCCCAACATCCTCTAAAGTTTTTCTTGTGTCTTTCTCTTCTTTAAACTTTTCGGGTTTAGCTTCCTTCATCTTCTTGATATCTCTTAATGCTCGTTCAGACATATATCCAACTTCTGAAAACGGAAGTCCTCCTGCTAAATGAATTCCATAAACAATAGCTAGATTGCCAACTTTATCTTGCGCGCTTTTACTAAGCTTTGTGGTTGATCCATAATAGTTCTTAAACTCTCCTGTGCGAGCTATTTTAATCATTTCAATAAGTTGCTTTCCTTTTGTTGCTCCAATTCCTAAAACGCCTAACTGCTCTAACATTTCTTTGTCGGTATTCGCAAAAAACTTAAAAGCGTCTCCATCTTTTTCTCCGTCTTGAAATAATCCTATAGCAGCGTTAGCGGTAGATAAAACCTGGTCGTTTGTAACAGGAAGTGGGTTGATTACATCATTTAACACATTCCCAAGTCTGCCCCTAAGTTGATTTTTTACTCTTTTATCGCCTTCCTCTCTAGCTATCATGTCTTTTTCCCATTGAGGTTTTTTATCTTCTTCATCTTCGCCAACAATAGATTTAGTTAAATTAGCAAGCATAGAAGATATACCTAATCCTAATGAATTAAATGCAAATGTCTCTACACCTAAACCTGCTAAAGATTTTGCTGCTCTTTTCTTATCCCCAGGAAGAGCTGTTGGATTGTTTATTAAGGTATTAATATCTGCATACATTCTTGTCTTTTGATTTAACAAGAAGTTTGCAAAAGGAAACGCTGTTTTTCTTATAAACTGGGTTGTAAAGTCTTGGCTTGTAAATAAGCCACCCTGAAGGTTTTGATCAGAAGCATTTTGCTGTCTATCTACTTGTTGTTGAGCAAAATCTAATGACTCTTGATTTAATGGCTTAGTCCAATCTATTTCATTAGAGGGAACTCCTCTTTTTCCCTCTGACTCAATATAGTATGCTACAAAAGAAGCTCTTGCCGTTACTACATCGGGCTTTACAAGAGTGAAATCTAAAACAGCTTTATTTGCTTTGTCAAATAAATTTATAAGTTTACCTCCTTTTGATTTAGTAGTGTTATCAATTTTGCTGTCTACAGATTGTATATCTGATTGAGACTGAACACCTCTATTAGCAATCGGCATCCCTGATTTGTTTATGGCTTCATTCACTTCTTTTTGCGTAATAAGCTGAATTCCCTTTAAGGTGTTTGCAATACCCGCATTTACCCCTGTATTGAAAATAGGAACCATTTGCTTGAATGGCTGAGTTAAACCACCTAAAGCCTTAACAACGCCAAATGTAGCTATCTTATCCATAGCTTTTGTAAGTATTCGATTCTCCTTTTGCTCTTTTTCAAATTGAGATACACCTCTAATATTTGACACATAATTATTTATTCTGTCCTCAATAACTTGTCTTGAGTTTTCGTTTGGCAGAACATCGTTATATGCATCGGAATCTCTAGCGCCTTGTATCTGTTGTATTGATGGAGCTGTATATACATCAGTCATGGCTGCTTTATAGTTTGTTAGATTTTGTCTATCAAACCCTAAATTAAGAACTCTACCCTTAGGTAGTGTTTTAGGTTTAGTAGTTGGCTTGATTACTCCTGTTTCTTTATCATAAACGCCTCTTTGTTGTTCATCAGGATTAAATGCAGGCTCTGTAATATCTATAGGGTTATCTTCAGCTTGAAGCTTCTGAACACTTCTAGGTGTATAGTTTATGTCTTTACCCAAGTTTCTATTATATACATTCAAAGATGTATCTGCTAATGCCTCGTACTCATTGGCCCAAACCTTAGTAATATAATTTACCCCTTCAAGGTTTGCAGGATCAACTTTGCTTTCCACATCGTTTATCGTTTCAGCGTCAGCTAACACCTTTTCATACACCTCTTTTATTACCTCACCCTTTTTTTGATTTGCGGGGTCTTTGCTGTTAATTAGTCTTTCGTATGTTTCTTTTACTAAACCTTTACTTGTCTCAAACTCTGCTTGTTGCTCTGCTTCGGTTCCAGGCGAAACCCTTCTAACCTCAGCTAAAACACCTCTTTCTATATCATTCTTTTCATCAAAGTACTTTCCTTCACGCATCTTCTTTTTGTCAAAAGCTTTTGCGTAATCTTTTTCAACCACAGATGCTTGTTTGTTGGCTTTGTTAGCTCCATTTACAAGGTCTGTAAAGCCCATCAGCTTCATTACTTTGTTTGCTTTTGCTTGTGATTTAAACATAAGGTCAAAAACATTTGGAAGAGTAGCTATCTTTTTGTTCCAGGTTCTTCCTAGCCAACTGCTTTTTTCTATAGATTTTATGCTATCCTTTTTCAAGGTCTTCATTCCTTTATCACCCTTGTATTGGCTTAACATAGATTGCATACCGCCTGTAGACTGATTCATCTCAAAGTTTACAATCGCATCTAATACAGCCATTTTTTGAGAAGTATTAAAGACGCTTAAGTCCATGTTTAAGAAGTCCCTTATTAAAGATTTCTTTTCGCCATCTAACTGCAGGTCTCCACTCTCAATACTTCCTTTAATATTAATCTTGGCATTTTTAAAAGCATTGTTTGCAGCCTTATCAATTACATCTGCGTTTTCTTTTTCAAAGTCTGCCCTTTTTTCAGGAGTTGTTTCGTAGGTGTTTAAAACGTCTTTTATTTGTTCTAATGTAAGATCACCAGGATCTGTTCCTGTGAGCTCCTCAAACGACTCTTTTGCGATCTGAAAGTTCTTCTTGGCTTCGTTTTCTATTTCAGTTTTACTATACTGATCAATTTTTGCAACATCAAAAGGTTTGGCCACTTTAAGACCACCTTTAGTTTTCTTTGTTTTTTGTAGACCATCTTTTACTGATTGTGCATTTTCAAGATATGCATCAATATCAGTTACATTAGATGGGTTTACTTTTGCAAACTGCAATGCTGCATCAGACAATGTCGCTTCTTTACCTTTAGCGCTTTTCTTTATGGCTTTTTGAATAGCTTTTGCTTTTTTTACTTTTGCTTCATACTCAGCGTTGTTCGCTGCATTTTCCACATAATCTATAACTTCTTGTACTTTTTTAGCGTTATTCAGGTTAACTGTAGAAACCTGCTTTATAAGTTGTTTAGCCTTATTCAGACTAATATTGCCCATTTTTCTAACATTCTTTATAGACTCATATAGGGATTTTCTTCTAGTTGTCTGGTCTTTCTTTGCATCACGAGCAGCTTTTGCCTCGAGTTTTATTTGGTCTTTTAGAGCTGCGGACTCATCAACTGTTACAAACTTTTTATCCTTCTTTTTCTTTGCGTCTATTTGTCTTTTGGTTGGAGATGGAATCTCTAATCCAAGCTTCTTGTTTAAATCCTGAACAACAGCTTCTCTTTCGCTATCATTCATTTGCTCATTAAACACCTGTGATCCCTCTAAATAGCTTAAAGCGTTTTTTTGCTCTGATAATCTATTGTCTTTATCTCCTCTTCTCTTACCTCGTCCTCGAGTCTTTTCGATGATTCCATCCACAATAGAGTTAACTCTATCTGTGTTCACACTCATCTCTGTGTCTTGCTCTGTCTCAGTTAAAGAATTGATTTCTGTCTGCGCCTCTTGGTCAGGAGTGGTTTGGACTTCGCTGTCAGTCTCTCTGGAAGGCTCTCGTACTGTGTCGGATACTCCTTCAGCCACTTCTTCAATATCTTGGGTTGTGTCTGCGCTAGTTTTCTCCATTGCGCTTTGCTTCGTATCGGCATCTTGTTCTGTTTTAGATTCTACATTATTTTCTTTATCAATGATTGCCTGAGCTTCAGTAACATCCCTCTGCTTAAGCGATTTAATTTGCTCATCAACATCTGTAATTCTTTTGTCAATATCCTCCTTTAGAGGACCCTCCAAGCCTTCTCTTTGTTGTGTTAGTTTTTCTCTTTGCGTCAAAAGATCTGCTGCTTCCTCTACGTTTTGAGACATTAGAATAGTTCCTTTTGTTTTAAGCTCACCCGCCTGCATGTTATATATTTCATTATATGCATTGTAAGCTTGGTCTTTTGTAAGCTCTTTATTTAAAACCAACTCATTAAGAGTTCCTTGAAGATTATCTATATCTTTTCCTATAACTCTAACAAAGTCAGCTCTTTTATTTCCGCTGAGTAATTTTCTACCACCGAGAGTGGAAGTTGCTCCAACAGTCATAACAGCTGTTTCAAGTAAATCTGCCTTAGTTACACTTGCGTTTAACACATCTCGACCTATACTTTGATTTACTAAATAATTAATACCTTTTTCACTAAGCAAAACAGGTATTTCTTCTATGCCTAATTCTTTTGCGTTTTCCTTAACTAGCTCTAATCCTTTTTTCTTTAATTGTTTAGCTGTAAACTTTTTACCCTTTGTGGTTGCGAGATTTATGATTTCTTGCTTTACACCTTGCAGTCCTGTTAAAAGTTTTGTGTTTGATCCTGCTAATCCTGAAAATATACCATCTAAAGACGCAATTGCATTTCCTGCATTAATAGCTATCTCTGTGGCTTCATCCTCAGACATACCTGAAGCAACCAATTGACTTCTAACATCCTCTACACTACCTGTAAGACTACTTGCATATGAGGCTATACCCATACCAAAAGCTCCTGCTCTAGGGCCTTTTAATCCTAATGCTTTAGTTGTCTTTCCCCCCGCTCTAATTAAGGCGACAAGATTTGCTATTGTTTGAGTTCCACCTTGCAATACAGACCCTGCTGTCCAATTTGTAACCTCTTCTGTTACGTCTTTTGACCTTACTACTATGTCGGATACCTCTTTTGGACTAAGTATGTCATTAACAAGTACATTTGTTTTTCCGTCAAATACTTGTCCATTTTTATCCACAAGATACTCATCTCCTTTGTATAACACAGGCTTACCTTGAGTAAAGCTCCTTCTGCTTACGGGCGCTAATCCACTCATATCAATATGATCAGCAGAATCCGAAATCAATTCAGACAAACCTTTTAATACTCCCTTTTTTTTATAACCTGTCTTATATAATCTTTCATCAAAAAACCCAGGTATAGATGCAAAAAAATCCGCAGCAAAATTAGATATAGTGCTACCAACAGTTTTCCCTATGGTCTTTAATCCTACGCTCGCTTCTTCTCCAACACCTTCTCTAACTGCATTGTAAAGCTCTCTCCTCGCCTCTAAATCTCTATCTACTTCATATTTTTTATACTCAGGGAATAAATCTGCAACACCCTGCATTTCAATAGCTGTGTTCAAAAAAGACTCTTCTAGTCCTTTTCTTTGAGACTTTAATTCTTTTATTTCGTTTGGATCTGTAGCAAGAGCTAACGCAGAATCAATTCTTGATAAATCTACTGTAACATCATTTAAAAGAGAGGCTTTATAGCTCTGTATTCTTTCGTACTGTTGCTTTTCTTTTTCATATTGATCGCTCTCATCATCTGTGATAAGTGTTTTGAAAAATCTATAACCCGCAGAATCTTTTCTTGTGTTGTTTTTTTTCCACTTTAAGTAATCTTCTTTGTTTACGTTGGCTGCTTGAAATATGGTATCGTCAATTCCTCCCTCGTCCTGTTTTTCATCTTCTGTAAGCTGCGTTTCAGCTCGTTTTGAGTTTGTATAGCCAAAGCCTGTTTTTTGAAGTAATGGCCCATCTGTCTTTTTTTTGTAAAACTCAATTGCTTCAACCACTTCTTCTGGAAGCTCTGATGCTTTTTTAAAAACAAACTCTCCATTTTCATCTTTA
>Ga0233412_10000887_pt1 | contig 16506 bp, 12 predicted proteins | sample Na_anoxic_4_MG_FD_180667 | JGI IMG/M metagenome (GOLD analysis project Ga0233412, IMG submission 180667) | Seawater microbial communities from Saanich Inlet, British Columbia, Canada - Na_anoxic_4_MG | ecosystem: Environmental > Aquatic > Marine > Inlet | place: Canada: British Columbia...
ATGCGAAAGATGCCCTCGGTGTTGGCGCAGTTCATTCGCTGAGGCCCGCCTTCAGTTTGAACTGAAAGGGGGGTGGCAATTTGCCCGCACCCTTTTGAGAGTTCTTTATCACGACGTCTCATGTCCTTTATATAGCCACTTGGGTTAATTGAGTCAGTAAGCGCCGAAACTACATCCACAATGACAAACCACCACTCAGTTTTGTGAATTGTCTTCCTGATTCCCTTACCTCTGAAAACAGCTATGCTTGTCTCCATCATCCCTCCTGTCAATCAAGAATAAATATCTCCCTGGCCCTACAGACACCCTGAACAAGTACCGGAGGCCATGCACCCCTCGGTCACGCCATAGGCGTGATTCTGTTTTCCGCTCCGCGCCGTTTGCACCATCTGATAATGTGAGCGCGACCGCTTTGAAATAAACCAGTCGCAAAAAACCACTGTCGCATCGCGGTTCTCGGCCCACACCTGCTCAATATGTATCAAAGCGCACTGCCGCTCGCAAAAGAGCAGGTGTTGCAACCCTGAAAGGGGGAGGAGGTCGTCTTCGGTGTACATGGCGCTATATTTTTTCTTCCAAAGTTACTCCATCAGGCACATTGCTCCGATCTATTGTTACCTGATAATCGGAAAAGGCCCGCCCTGGTTTCGAATCACTCTCTCTGCGGTTGACCTTTACCAGATCAAAAAGTCTGTGCGTGGGGGCATTGCCCAGCATCGAGTCGTGTTTGAACACGATCAGTTTGCGCGCATTCATTTTCCCACGCGCTGCGGAGTGGTCATGGTCGAACATATTGATCAGTGAATCCCACAGTAATTTCAGGTCACCCTCGGAAAATCCTGTCTGCGCGGCTAAATGCGCGGAGATATAACCTTCCACGCGATAAAGGGCATAAGGCACGATGTGCTTGCGCCCCATTGTCCTGTTATCACCACTTTGCTGTTCTGCCTCTTTTTCCGTTGTCACCGCCATACGTGTAATGCTGATTTCCATCGGGACAATGGATTCTATGCTGCGGGCAAAGTTTAGTTGAACAGGGCCCCTGACCTGCCCGCAATTGACCTCTGTCATCATAACAGCCCCGAAAGTGCGGACATCGTAAAAATTAGTACACATCCACTTTGTTATCTTCATGGCTTCTTCCTGTTTCTTAGGTAGTTTTTTCGATGGTGGTCGCTCTATATCAGGGTTGTTAATATATGCTTTTTTATGTTGCAGATTTAATATTGCCTTTTCTTTTACATATATTTCATAGGGTGCTTTATTTTCTTTGGCGAGTTCAACATAGTTCCGTATCTTTCTCTTTAAACACACGTCGGTGACAAGGCCATAACTTGTTTCCGGGTCAATCCTGGGCATATTGCCAGCATCCGGATCACCGTTGGGATTGCCATTTTCCACATCAAAAAGATAAACAAACTCATAGCGATTTTGTATAGTGTTACTCATTGTTATCCTCCTTTTTGTCTGATTTTATGTAAAGATCCTTTCGCTGGTGGTAATACCCGATCGCAAACAAGCCCTGATCATCCAAGCTCAGATGCGCGGGGAACGCCTGAATATCCTGCATGATTTCCTCGATCATTTTGTCTGTGTTACGCCCGTATTTCGCCTTCTGTGTATGGTGATGTGCAAGTCTGAGCAACCGGGGGAAAACAATACGTGGTGTTGCAGATGCCGAACCATAAAAGCTATCCTTGATGGTTGTATTGGCTCCCGGGATTGCATCCCGCTGGGCTTTTTCAAGAACGGCGAAAAGCCGTCCAAGTCTGTACGCAATATTGGTTGATTCTTTATCCAATGCCATTGTGACCTCCTTTGAAATTTGGTTAATACGATATTTTCTGACAAGGCATGCCTTGATCATCGCTGCACGCAAGTAGTTTATTTCCTGATCCGCACGTATACGGCCTATTATTGTCGTCATCAAACTTTGTGGATAAACCGCACCTGTCATAATTGAGCGTATAATTGAGCCTGACAGAACAGGAGAAATATTCTCGGATTTTCGTAGTACAGCAGTTTCTCTTAAAAGCTGCCACATACCCGGAAAATCAGGATCATTGTCGTAGTTTTTGATTATAGACAGGTCCTTGAAATGTAGGCCGATTTTAGCGCTGATATCCTCCACCGTGCTGACATGCCAAAAACGAACGGAAAGACGTGACGCATTGGGGGAAAGACCCAGGATGTAAAATTTCATATCGGTATCATCAATATTTTTCGGCAGTTCCTTGCCGTCGCGAACAGCTTCAAGAAAATCCCGCACCTCCTTCAGATCGCCGCTGTCATCCTGAGGACTCAGAATCATCCCCATAAACCCTTCTATTGGCGATTCTCTTTCTGTCCAGAAAACCGTGGCGGCATCACCTATCTGGACTTTCTGACGGCTTTCAAAGCGGAGAAGATGGTTGAGGGCTGTAGTATAGTTAAAGGTGATGTCTTCGCTGACTGGGGCATTAAAGCTCTGTTCTTTGCCGTAAGATTGAAAAGCATCAAGGTTAAAGGATACGATTGCGGCGCCTGTCGATTGAGAACCGCGCACACCTTTAATTTTAGGATGCAGACGGGCAACATGTTTTTCTTCGCCGCAGACCAAGCATGTCGCAACAACCCCTGAACTATTATCGGAATAATTTTTCAACCAGGCATCCTCGATCTTTGGCCTATCATGAATGTAACGAAATTCGCCATCAAGTTGAAACACAAGGTTCGCTCCGGCCACCATATCCTCCCAATATTCTAATTCTGGTGCATTCGCAGGATTCCATGAATCTACAAACCGTAGGACAGCTACCATTCCCTCGTCATCAAGCCCTTCACCGATATCATGATGTAGTTTTTTAAACGCCTTGAAGGTTTTCATAGAACGTTCCGGGTTTCCTTTGTTATCGGCTCCAAGGACATACCCTGTGTTATCCCACATGAAATTTGCGGCAATATTTACTGCTCTAATCACCGCTTCCGGAACAGTCATCTGTGTTGGCAGCAATCTTTTCCCCTGTGTTTCTCTCAGGTCACGAACCTGAAGCAATTTCCCATCATGATTAAGCAACAACGCAAAGTGCATCTTTTGAGAACTGAATCCCAAAAGAGGTATATCCGCATCGGCGCTGGTCCTCAATCTGTCATAATAATTGTTCAATGCCGGCAGGATCATGACTTCACCCCCTTTTCGTTGAATGGAGGCACTTCAATAACCCCGTTGTGCATCTCAGCCCTGAAAAATTTCGCTTCCATGTTATTTTCAAAATCCATATCGTGTAGCATCCAACCCAGATCCAGCTCTCCGACAAGTTCTGATTGCGGGATGTCGCCCTCTATCAATTCAAAATGTGCGGGAAATTCACGACAACCGAGATAGGGATGATGGAAACACTGCCCCTTGCGTGCGCGACGGTCAAAGATCTCTTTGTGCTTGGCGGTGTTATTATCTTCGGAACCTGTAAACTCAAAATGCGCTTCAATGACGTATGAAACATCCCGCAGCACCATTGCTGCACGCTGCTGGCGATCGTTCTCAATAAAGGTTTCAACAGGGCTGACACCATCATTCATTGCTTTTTTAATCGTACCGAGTGGCAACTTTCCAGCAAGTTCATTACGCCTGATATTGTCAAACCGGATTGGATTAAATACATGGATGCTGTCTACTGCCCAGGTAATTGCCGGCTTCCAGTAAATAGCCTCAAGGATCCCACGGGCAGCGGACGGGGTCATTACATCATAACTGACCCGTTCCACCTTCATCTCCGGCCGTGTGAAACAGGCATAATCACCCCAAACTTTCAATTTTATACCATAAGACATCTATATACCTCCTTTCCTTCAAGTATCCACGCCCCTATATAGGCAGGGGCGACTCTTTTGCCCGAATTAAATCATTACATTGTTTCAATCCACAACCCTACTTAATAGGGTGACATATCTAATTGGAAAACACGGAAAGTTAATTAGTGTCTGAACGAAAACCTCGAAATATAGTTTTCAAGTTTTGGCCTTAAATCTTCGAAGCTTTGAAATTGCTTTATTTTTTAATCCAAAATCCGCAATTCCTGCCCGACAGACGGCAGGCGGGCAAAATCCAAAATCGTGCCTGAACTGGCTTTTCGTTCAGGCCCTAATTATGTTATTTCCATCTATCAGGCCTGCGCAAAATATATCCGTCCGTCTTTTTTACTTGATCAGGAAACATACTATCCGCTATTTTTTTGCGACCTATGGCAAAAATGGTGTTAGCAACTTTTTCTAATTGTGCTGAATGCCTGCGAGGTGGGAATCCTACAACTACTCTCTTCAGAGGGAAGATGCTACGAACAGCCTTGATCGGTCCAACAAGATCACTGTCCCCGGATATTAGAAATGCAGTATCAAATTTGTCTTGATATACATCAGTCATTAGTTCAACAGAAATGTTAACATCCGTCATTTTTTCTTCATGGGTAGTCCAGGAATGGTTGCATCTATCGCAGTGTATTACTTTTTCAAGATAATGGCCGTAAAAAATTTCGCACCCAGGAACTGTATTAAGGGCTTCCAAATATTCTCCTTGCCGTTTTGCCTTTTCCGGGTCATTTGGTGTTGAGGATACCCGGCTTGTGAAATACTTTGTTGCAATAAGCTCCTGATGAGGCTTGAGTAAATTTTTTGCGAGCGAGTGCACATTCAACCAGTAGTATCTTCGCCACCCTTTTTCCTTCATCCCGAAGTAGAGGTTAAAGCCATCAATATAAACTATTACTCTTTCCATATTTTAGTTAAACTTATAAATTTTTCTTTGTTACTGATTGTTATATAATTTTTTAGAAACTTTTTCTTGATTTCCCAGGTAAATATATATATAATATTAATTATTTAGTTTTAGCCCCTCCAGCGATAGCATCGCTGGACCGACGCCCCTGAAAAGGGGCGTTTCTTTTTTTAGCCAATAACATTGATGTATTCCTAAAAAATTCCGAATTTCTGTTGCTTTATCATTCTCGACCTGCTCTGGAATCTATAACTATATGTAGTTACTGGATTCCCGTTTTCGAGGGAATGACAAATTGCTAAGGTTTTGACTTTTTACGAGATTATTCAAATTTAAAAATAAGAATTTTACTTTCCAAAACTTACTATATCATTACATTGAAGTAATAATAAACTTGATGAGTCTATTTGTCAAGATTATTTTTTAGCTCTCCCTCAAGTCTGTATATTTGTTGTACTACCATATCTATCCGATCAGACTCTCTGGCCTATGAAAGGTCGGATCTTCGGTACAAAGCCCCAGATCATCCCGATAAATATCCATATTGTTTAGTACGCAATACTGATCATGCAGACGCTCGACACTGCCCGAACATTCAAGGCTACCCAGCACCTTTGGATATACCTGCACAGTGAAACGTTGAGCCTTTCTGGCAAAGGATGCCGGATACTCAGAATAACGCAATCCATTGATAATTTTTTCCGCTTCCTTATTCCAGGGAATAATAATTGATTCAGCGCCATCTTCTATAATCTTGAACTTTTTATCCACAGCTCTGAAAGGGAAATCCCCGCTTTTTGCACCTTCACCAATATCATCCAGTATCTGATATTCATCAAGTTTTTCCCCCTTCATCCAGTACAGAGACCTGAAATATTCGGTAACCGCTTCGAGTGACAGAAAATCATCATGGTGCCGCATCACACTGTCGGCGGTCTGGGAAGTCTGGCGGAAATGACCAGGTGGAGAACCATCTTCAGGTGAAAAAACAAAAACCTGCCCACCTTCAAGCAATTCCCCTTCCCTGTTGCAACGACCCGCTGCCTGCGCTATAGAATCAATCCCCGCATCCGAACGAAATACAACGGGAAAATCAATATCCACCCCCGCTTCGATTAACTGCGTGCTGATAACCCTGCATGGACTACTATCAAGAAGAGCGGATCTTATCTTGTTCAGGGTTGCTGTCCTGTGTTCAGGGCACATTAGAGCGCTCAGGTGATAGCATCCTTCTGTCTCATCGCGAATCCGCTCGAAAATACGCCTGGCATGTCCTCGCGTATTCACGACACACAGGACCTGTTTGTGCTCATTTAACCTGTCTGCTAATTCATTGTCAGAAATCACCGGCAGTTTTTTCACTCGAACCCGTTTAAACTCGACATAAAGTTTACCGGGATCAGAAACAATTTCACGCACACCTTCCAACCCGTCTTTGAAAGTTTCCGTTGTTGATAAAGCTGGTTGAGTGGCGGTGCATAAAACTATTGATGTCCTGTACGCACCTGAAAGCTCCCTGAGGACATCAAGACATGGTTTTAACAAGGGTACGGGCAGCATTTGAGCTTCATCAAGGATAACTACGCTGTTCGTTATATTGTGAATCTTCCTGCACCTTGATGATCTGCTGCGATATAATGACTCAAAGAATTGGACATTTGTAGTAACTATGATTGGCGCATCCCAGTTTTCCGAGGCAAGGCGTGAGCGATGATCTTCTTCATCCGGTTCAAAGTTGCTGTGGTGCTCCAGCACTGCATTTTCTCCCAGAATATCTCGAAAAACCTTCGCATTCTGCTCTATAATACTGGTATAGGGAATAACATAAATAATCCTTTTCAGATTATATTTGACGGCATGCTTCATGGCAAAGGCAAGAGATGAAAGCGTTTTTCCTCCTCCGGTAGGTACTGTTAAAGAGAACAGGCCTTGAGGAAGTTCCGAGGCATCAAGACAGTTTTTTAAGATTGCAGCCCTGTGTTTATTGATTGACGTCCTGGGAGCACTCGAAGACAATTGTTTGAGTGCGAAACCAAGTTTAGTATCCAACTCATGTAAAGCGGTATATCCTTTTCGCCATGAGGATTTTTCTCTGCCCATAAACGCTTCAGTATCAAGAAAATCCGCATCTACAAGGCAGGAATAAATCATTCTTATGAAAAAGGAAATTTGAAAGCCAAACCGTTTTGGGTTGTGGATATTGAGATCAAGGGGCGGACCCCCTAAGCTTTTATTGTTAAGTATACGTTCAGGACAGGAAGAATAATCTGGGATTGTTTTTTTAAGTCGGTTATAGAGGCACGTATCATTGGATTTTCCATCCAGTAACCCGGCATGATGTCCAGCAATGGCGTAAGCAAGCATCTTGCCCTTGTCGTTTGAAGATTTAAAGGCATGCTGTGCCCCTGCAGTCGAATGGTCGACTTGCCCCGGTTTTGTCTCAATGTGAGCATCGCTTCCTTCTTCAGTGCCAAGCATTTTCTGAAATTCATCCGAATACTTTCCAATATCGTGCCACAGACCCGCCAGATAACCCCAATCGCCGGCGCCGAAGCCTTCCGCAAATGATTTTGCCATTTTCGCGACATTCCTGAGATGCTCCTCAAGTGGTTGCCATTCGGAGGGCGGTTTTCTTTCAAGGCTATGAGCATAATATTTTTTAGTCATAATTTAAGGTAAAGTCTTTTTTTAAATAGTTCTTTTGCGTACCATCTTCCTGATTTGTTCGATCCTGTGTCGGAGGCCCCTTTCCACCTTCGGTTTCTTCTCGATCACACTGCATGCTGCACCAACACCGCCATAACGTACCAGGGAAAATGACCCCGCTATGGTATTTAATTATTCTGACCCCATTTGTAATTCTTTTTCCAAGATTTACCTCCATAAAAATAAAACCCCGCCTCTCTATATGGGAAATGGGGTTTAAATATTAAGTCATAATACCCTCGATTAAGGGTTATTGCTTGGCTTTTTTTCACATCAACAATACGCCATTCGTATTACTCCTATAATTTCTTGAAAATATCAAGGGGGATTTTAGGGGGTATGAAATGGGTATATGCTATACTCATTATTTGTAGGGCAATAAATGCTACAGCATTATGAACATTGGCACCTTTAGATTTTGCAGTTTCAAGTGTGCCTCGTAATGAAAGGAGGGCCGTCCTTAAATAATTCAATAAATTATGCCATGATTTGATACTTGTTATCTTCTGCTATGGTTTTACCTCTCTGAACTGAATAGCCTATTGCAGAAGGCCTCAGAAAAGGTTATGCGATACTCTCATGTGCATGTTCTGTCTGAGGTTTTTGTGCTGGAATAATTCGTTGTTGAATGTCATCCCAGATTTTACGCCTCATAATTCTCAGATCATATTCCGACTGCAAATTGAGCCAAAATTGTGCTTCAACTCCAAAATAACGTTGTAATCTTAAGGCAGTATCAGCCGTAATTGCTCGCTTACCATTCACAATCTCACTTATTCTGTTAGGAGGAACAGCAAGATCGCGAGCAAGCTGATTTATACTGATACCCAATGTTTCCATAAAATCTTCCTGAAGGATTTCTCCTGGCGTAATTGGATCAAGAAGTTTTTTTGTGCTCATAATAACACCTCAATGATAATCGGTTATTTGTACCGTATAGGCATTGCCTTCGTGCCACTTAAAACAAACTCGCCATTGCTTGCTGATACTAATGGCATATTGTCCTTTTCGATCACCTTTTAGGATATGAAATCTATTACCAGGATTGAGTTCTAAAGCTTTAAGGTTTGGAGCAGCATGAAGGACCATAAGCCTTTTTCTGGCCTGCCGCTCAAATGATTGAAAACGACGGACTCGTTCATCATTGAATAATCTTTCAGTATCTCGGCAGGCGAAGGATTTAATCATAAAGAAATGATATTACGCTACACGTAATATGTCAAGCGGATTATTTTTTTGATATTTAAAAGTAAAAAAGGACGTTAGTTCCAAAATGATTTGAACATATTTCTCTACCTCTGGCAACTCATCAGAAACGGCTTATCGATTAACAGCAGAAGTGTTTATACCAAGAAAGTGTGCAACATTCGCTCAGGGCATCTGCTCAACAAAGATCGGCCAGACGGCTAAGAAAATCATTCCTGTCCACCTTGGTTCTGAATATCTTTACTCTATCAATGCCCCTGCCCATAACATGGTGTAAAACACCAGGGGCATCTAATCTCGCTAACCGTGGCATATGGGAAATGTCTCATAATGGAGGCTTGAATGTAAAGCAATTTCTGCACGAACGTCCCCCTTTATGACTCCCTGGCCCAGACCTGTTTTTTAAGCCAGATCTCCGGGGACTAAGCTCCTGAAATATCATAGCCTCAACAGCATATTCGAAGCAAGTCGCACCTCCCGATCACGTCCCGGTCTCGGGACGGGACGGGCGGGCGTAAGAATTTTATAAAAGGCTCACGCCTAAACTCCCCTCCGGCCTGTAAGCCCTACGGGCTGGAAGCGGAAAGGTTATACAGCCATTGTCATTAGCTTAATCATTTGAATCTACGACTGATAAGCGATAACAGTCAACCGACGCATGTGTGAGATCTGTAATATTGGAGAAACATCTAAACCTCAACCTCATTTTCTGTATACATTTTGCTTGACAAACTGAAGGGGACAAATGTAGCCTATAGCTAATGTTTTAGATGTTTTCAACCTATTGAAATTACAGTGATTTACTTTAACTGAGAAACCATGGTCTCATGGCGTGACAAAAGTCAATTGGATTTTCAAAATAATAGGGGGAAGGAGTGTTGGGTTAGGACGGGCTGGAAGTATGAGTATTCCTGGTTTTCCGCTGCAGACGGTGCAGTAGAAATTACAAAGTAACCAAATAAAAAGGAGGAAGCATTATGAAAAAGTTCGGTTTATCAATTGGTTGTGTATTGGTAGCATTGTTTTTTCTAATGGGAACGGCATCAGCAAAGGACAGGGTTGTTATTTACACTTCGCTGGAAAACGAAGAGGTTGTTGAATACCTCAAATTGGCAAAAATTGAATTGCCTGATCTTGATATCCAGGCTATTCGTCTGTCAACAGGTGAATTGGGCGCAAGGATGCTGGCAGAAAAAGATAATCCCCAGGCTGACTGTGTTTGGGGATGGGCTGTAACAAATACGTCAGAATTTGTGCCAAAAGGAATGCTTGTGCCGTACAAACCCAAAGGATGGGATAAGATCCCTGATAATTTTAAGGACCCAAAAGGTTATTGGACTGCGATAGATTTGTATGCGGCCGCTTTTGTTGGCAACACAAAGGTTTTGGAAAAAGACAACCTTCCAATGGCAAAAAGTTGGAATGATCTTCTTAACCCGGCCTATAAAGGTAAACTTATAATGCCAAATCCGGCCAGTTCCGGTACGGGGTTTTTACAGATTGCAAGCCTTCTTGTAATGCTTGACCCGGATTACAAAAATAAACCTATAGAAGAAAATAAGGCCTGGGATTTCTTGAAAAAATTGGACAAGAATATGGGCCAGTATATCAAGAGCGGTTCAAAACCGGCAAAACTTACAGCGGCCGGTGAATATGCAGTTGGTTGCTCATTCGCTTTTGTCTATTCATCTCTGAAAAAGAAGGGTTTTCCGGTGGTTATGGCCCTGCCCGAGGAAGGTGCGGGATTTGAACTCGAAGTGAATTCCCTTTTGAAAGGCGCAAAGCATGAAAAAGCTGCAAAGAAATTCTTAGACTGGGCAATATCAAAAAGTGCAATGAAAGGATATGCAAAATTCAAATTGGGAGTTGCCTATCCTGGTATGCCCGGACCAAAGGGTTTACCTGCTTTAGACACAGTCAAATTGGCTCCGATGGATTTCCCCTGGCAGTCCAAGAATCGCGCCAAGATCCTGGAAGTGTGGACAGAACTTTTCCTTCGCTAACAAGGTTCTTTTAATATAGTCTCTTTCAAAGATATCATAGATCCTCTCACCGGGGATCTATGATATCTTATTTATGCTTTAAATTCAGAGATCGTCAAATAGTTGAGTTGTTGAGTGGGAATATTTGTATTTAATTAAATACAACCACTAAAATATGTCTAAAATTAATAATGGACATTTTTTTGGTTTTATGTCTGTATATACATCTACAATAATAATCATTTAAGCAGTTATACTCTGTGCATCCTTGAGAGTTACACAAAAAGAGAAGTTCAAGAAGCATAAATCCGAAATCCTGCACCCCGTATCAATTCCAAAGGAGCATTTTATGCTATGTCAAAAATGTTGATTTTAGAGAAAATAAGGAAAACTTATGGTTCCTTAGTCGCAGTAGATGATGTTAGCCTGGATATTGAACCTGGAGAGTTTGTTTGCTTTTTGGGTCCAAGCGGCTGTGGAAAAACCACCATTCTCAGGATGATTACAGGATTTGAGACCTTGACGTCCGGAAACATTGTTTACGACGAAAAAATTATAAATGACGTTATCCCGCAGAAAAGAGAATTTGGAATTGTTTTTCAATCATACGCCCTTTTTCCCAATATGACAGTGAATGAAAACATAGCATTCGGACTAAAAATGAGAAAAATGCCTCAAGACCTGATAGATGAAAGGGTCATTGGGATGCTCAAGCTCATAGGCCTAACCGGATGGGAGGGCCATTACCCCTCACAATTGAGTGGTGGGCAGCAGCAAAGGGTTGCTCTTGGCAGGTCTCTTGCCATAAAACCAAATATCCTTCTTCTTGATGAACCTCTAAGCGCTCTCGACGCCAAGATACGTGTGCACCTTAGAACAGTTATTAAGAAACTACAGCAAGAACTGGGAATTACCCTGATCTACGTAACCCATGATCAGGAAGAAGCGCTTTCACTTGCAGATAGAGTTGTGATTATGAGAGATGGTCAAATCAGGCAAGTAGGTTCTCCCTGGGAAATATACAAAGAACCAAAAACAAGTTTTATTGCTGAATTTGTAGGAACTTCCAACTTCATTTCAGGCACAAAAAAGGATGGAAAAGTAAAGTTCGGGCAACTGGAATTTGCTGTTTTAAACCTCGATGATGTGGAAGGTGAAAATGTACACCTTGCTGTTCGACCTGAAAACGTCGAATTAGTGGACGTCACAATCTCATCTGAACATTGTGTTTCTTCAAATGTTGTTGAAGTTGTGGTGGAAGTTATCACTTTCCTTGGCGCAGTTGTAAGAATTGCGTTTCTCCTTGAGGGAGAGACAACGATTATTGACATTTCGGAAAAAGATTTTGAAAAAATGGGTCTGAAAAGAGGGGGAAAAATCAAAGTCTATTTTCCACCTGATGCCTTCCATGTTTATACAGAGCTTTTTAAAAAGTTGGTCTAATTTCTTTGGAACCATTAAAAAGATTAAAAGTAGGCAGATGAACAAAACACAAAATGAAAATTCCATAATAAAACAATACCAAATTTCACCAGCGAGAATGGAATTTGATAAATTCATAGTACCTACTGTAACAATTTTTATTGGATTGCTCCTCTCCTTTTTTATGCTTTTCCCATTATGGTCAATCCTGACTATGAGTTTTTTCAAAGGTGGCGAGTTCGGTTTACTGAATTTTACCCTTCAAAATTTTCACAAATATTTTACTACAGCTCATACCCTAAATGCCCTCTGGCACAGTCTATATGTATCTTTTGCCACCACGATCATCGTAACCATTATAATTTTCTTTTTTGCCTACGCCATGACAAGGACAACCATCTCCGGAAAGCCATTTTTCAGGAATATAATTATGATGCCCCTTGTGGCGCCGTCCATTGTTCAGGCGCTGGCGCTTATTTATCTTTTCGGCAGGAATGGGTTGATTACGGCGCATTTTTTACATACGGACTGGAATATTTACGGGGCAACAGGAATTATAGTTTCGGAAGTTCTCTATTGCCTGCCCCATGCATTTGTGATTCTTTACACAACGCTTTCGGCTGTTGACATAAGACTGGATGAAGCAGCGGAAAGTTTAGGGGCAACCCCGTTCAAAGTATTTACCCGCATAACACTTCCGTCTGCAAAATACGGTATCTTCAGCGCAGCCGCTTTGACATTCAATCTGACGATTACTGATTTTGGAAACCCCGTGGTCATCGGCGCAGATTACAATGTTCTCGCGACCGAAATATATGCACAGGTAACGAATCTTTACCGGTTTGACCTGGGCGCTACCATAAGCATTATCCTGCTCGTTCCTTCACTTATGGCATTCATGCTGAATTACTATATTTCTCGTAAGACGTTTGCCATGATAAGCGGCGCTGCAAAACCTGTCATTCCTCCTTCAAGAACATTGAAGAAGATATCATATACAATTTATTGCTGGCTTGTATCTTTTTCTATCATTTTGATATTTGCAACAGTGATTCTCGGTTCTTTTGTCAAGATATGGCCTTACGACTGGTCTTTGACTTTTCAGCATTACAAGTTCCCATCAATAGGGGGGTATTCCGCCATATGGACGAGCTTCTGGATTTCTATGATTGTCGGTGTTGGAGGGGCATTCATCACGCTTGTTGCAGGCTACATCATGGAAACACGCAAACCATATTTCAAGCAACTTATATATCTCTTATCTGTTATGCCGGCGGCAATTCCCGGTCTTGTAATGGGTCTTGGTTACATCCTTGCGTTTAACAAACCCTATTATATCTTTTACGGCACGCCCTGGATAATTGTGATATGTATTATCATCTGTAATTTTACACTGGGTATACTATCCAGTATTTCTAATTTGAGAAATATTGATCCATCTATTGAGGAAGCATCTATCAGCCTTGGCGGGGATACGATTAGAACGTTTTTTAAAATAATTTTTCCTCTCTCACGTGTGGCATTCTTTCAAAATTTTGTCTATTTTTTCATGCGCTCTATGACCACAATAAGCGCTGTTATATTTCTTGTCTCCGCCACAGTGCATCTTGCAGCCATTGAAATTATTATGCTCGATAATGACGGCTGGACAGCAAGCGCAAATGCAATGTGTACCTGCATTATTGTTCTTGTTCTGATAATGCTTGGCCTTTTGCAAATAGTGCAAAAAAAGACAAGCAAAAGTTCTGCTGGATTGGCATAAGAGATGCCTGTTTTGTAAATGACCGCAAAGACACAAAGGACGCAGAGGTCTAAATCTTTTCCATTGCCGCTGAGAGGACGGAAATGGAAAACATCTCAGTCCCTTTGAGATAAACGGAATAGAATTACAAACAAAAAAAGCAGTTGTATAAATGTTAATGAGAGATGTCACATAGGTATATAGATGTCCCATGAGCAAGGATTTTTTGTAAAAAAATAATAGCTAAGCCTCTGCGTTCTCAGAGTCTGCGGTGAATTATTACAAAGGAAGGCAATCAATTGAAAGTAGTTGATCCATTAAATCCAATCCCGAAATACCTGCAAATAAGCGCCTGGCTCAAAGAGCTTGTTCAGACTGAAAGATACAAGAAAGGGGATAAACTTCCATCTGAAATTGAACTTTCAAAAATGTGCGACGTAAATAGAAATACATTGAGGCAGGCTATAGGAGAATTGGTATCAGCGGGAATACTGAGGAAAGAAAAAGGCATGGGAACCTTTGTTTCATCATCCATGCCTGTGGCTCTTAAACATAAACTTAATCGAATTTCCAGTTTCAGCGACGATCTGAGCGACATTGGCATAAAGGAAAAAACAAAAATTCTGAAAAAAGGCATTGAGGATGCAAAAGATCATGTGGCGAAAACTCTGTTGTTAGGCGCAAATAGTAAGGTAATCGTGGTTTACCGCTTGAGGGCAGGAAACGGTATTCCTCTTATATATGAAGAGAGTTGTCTTCCATACGATATGTTCAAAAATATTTTAAATATGGACCTTACTGGTTCAATGTATGAAATTATTTCCGAGCGTTTTAATATTGCCCTTGCACGGTGCGAGCAGACAATAAGAGCGGTGAATTTGAAGGGAAATATAGCAAAAATATTGGATCTTCCTGAGAATTCAGCAGGAATTTTCATGGAAAGCATAACATTCGGTGAAAATAGTATCCCCATTGAAGTGCTCTACTCATATTACAGAGGAGATAAATATATGTTCGAAGTCGAACTCGGGCGATATCATATAAAAGAGAATAATATCATTTAATGTCTCGGAATTTCTGCAACTCATTGAAATCGGAGAGCTTTTAAATGCTGCACGAAGCGGAGCTAAGTTCTTTTGTTGACAAGTAATATTTTTTTTGTTATTTATTGTATATACATCTAAACAACAATCATTTAAACAATCACCCTTAAGGAACCATACAGGGATAAAGGAAATGGAAGAAAAAAACATCCTGGAAAGGCTGGTTGAAGTAAGCCCGGGAATGGAAATATGGTGGGATTCATCTCCCCTTATTTATGATATTTGGTGCGAAGAGATGCTTAACAAGGCGACATCTGATGATGCCAAAATCATGGAAAGGCAATTTGAAAGAATGTATAATCCAAAAGATCCCGCATCACAATTATTTCGAGGTGTTACAACCAATCCCGGGCTATCTCTCCAGGCAATTAAGTCTGATGAGGGATTCTGGAATAAAATTGTAAAAGACCTGATTAAAAACAATCCAGGCATAAATAAAGAGTCCCTTTTTTGGTTGATGTATAAGCAGGTAGTAAAACGTGGTTCTGAAATGTATCTTCCTCTTTTTGAAAAATCGGGTTACAAACAAGGATATCTTTCCGGTCAGGTGGACCCAAGAAGCCCTTTTGATAAAGAAAAAATGTTACGGCAGGCCTATGAACTGGCTGCTTTAAATCCTAATGTTATGGTAAAAATTCCCGGCTCCAAAGAAGGTTATGAGGTTATTAAAATTCTGACTTCAAGGGGAATTTCCACGAATAATACATTGGCTTTCATTCTGCCCCAGATTATGGATGGGGCAAAGTCTGTAAAGGAAGGCCTTGAAATGGCCAAAAAGAATAATGTTGATCTCTCAAAATGGCGTTCCGTATTAACTGACATGGAAGCAAGATATGGGGATCTTGGAGGCTTGAGGGAATTTGGAAAAGAAAAAGGAATTGAACTTTCCGAGGGCGATATTAGATGGGCGGAATTAGCCATATTCAAAAAGGCGTATAAGCTTGTAAAGGAAAGGGGTTATCCAAGCAAAATGCTCTCATGTTCACTCCGTGTTGGGCCAACAGTAAATGGTTCTTTAAGACTGCGGCATCTTGAAGAGATAGCTGGAGCTAACGTAGTGGTTACATGTCCCCCTCCATTTATTGAAAGTCTTTATCATTTCCCGGAGCAGGATAAGCTGATTTTTGAGAAAGATCGTATCTTAAAAGATATCCCAGAGGACGTTATGGATAAACTTATGCATATACCCTATTTCGAAAGGGCTTATTTGGAAGACGGGTATTCCAGAGATGAATATAACACGCATCCTTCACTCATCCGTACTGCAGAGCAGTTTTCTAAAGCTACAGTTGAAATGGTAGAATTTGCAGGAAAGTGTCTTGAAAATTTTAAGTCCATAGCATAGGAGTTTCCATTTTGGACGCAGATGAACGCAGATTGTTAAGATTTTAAAAAGAACTAATAGAATAGTTTTCTGCGGGAATCTGCGAAAACTCGCCCGCCTCGCCTGAACTCGTGATGGCGGGCAGGTCTGCGTCCTAATTAATTATTCTCAGGAGGGTATTATGTTAATAGGTGTATTAAAAGAGATAAAAGCAAAAGAGAACAGGGTTGCTATGATACCAGCAGGTGTTGAACAAATGGTAGCACATGGAC
>Ga0233412_10000889_pt1 | contig 16503 bp, 19 predicted proteins | sample Na_anoxic_4_MG_FD_180667 | JGI IMG/M metagenome (GOLD analysis project Ga0233412, IMG submission 180667) | Seawater microbial communities from Saanich Inlet, British Columbia, Canada - Na_anoxic_4_MG | ecosystem: Environmental > Aquatic > Marine > Inlet | place: Canada: British Columbia...
GCGCCCGGCGCCGCCCGGGCAAGCAAGGCGCAGAAGTGCCATTCGTACTTGCGCCTAGGCAGGGGGGGGGGGCTCCAGCGGGCGGTCGCCATTTATGCGATGGACTTCCGCTACTACTTCGTGCAGGCGCCCGGGGGTGGGCGCCCGGGAACGGCGGCCGAAACGTTCTTGCGTCCCCGATGGGGGGACTTTGTGTCGATCCACTACCGCAGCGAGCGCAAGGTGGCGCCGATGGCGGGGCTGGGGTACTTTGTCGGACCGTCCACCACCCACCCCGAGCTAGCAACGGTCTTGGTCCGCACACCCTTCCAGAGCGAGGGAGTTGTGTACGGCCCGGGGACCCAGCGACAGTGGGTGGGCCACCCCAGCTTCCTGTGCCCCGCTGACGGGACGTACAGCGTCCCGGATCCGGCCGGTGCGGCGTTGCAAGCGCCGCCAGCGCCGCCGGCATGGACAGCCGCCGTCCGCCGCCTGCACCACAGCCAGCAGCAGCAGCAGCAGCAGCGCCAGCAGCAGCAGCAGCAGCAGCGGCAGCAGCAGCAGCAGCAGCAGCCGGCGGCGAGGAAGAAGAGCGAGGATCAGGAGTTTCGGGCCATCATGGAGGCGGCGCAGAGGCAGGGCCGTGCCGAGGTGGCGGCCCGCCAGTAGACTGCCGCCGTGAATGCGCTGTTCGCTGTTAAATCCTGTTTTATCTTGCATTACGGTGCGCTACACCGGCACATATGTACGATCCAACCGCCGCCTTCCGCCCGAGGGTACGTTTTATCCATGTACTCGACGCCCCCAATGGTTGCTACGGCGCCGCAGACCGAGCACTCCAAGCACGGCAACTCCGGCTCCTCGTCTGCTTCGGAGCGCTCCACTATCGTGTTGGCGAGGGACATGCTGGCGGCTTGTGACCGTGCAGGATGAAGCGCTGCGCCTGCTGGCCTGGCGGCGCTGCGCCTGCTGGCTGCTGTCTGGCGGGTGAGGAGCGCATGATGAGCGATCTCCCGCTGGAGCTGGCGATCCAGTCGCTGTACCTGCCGCTGGAGGACCTGGCGCAGGTGGCGGCGGCGTCGCACGGCTGGCTGCGCCGCATCTGGCTGGCGCACACCCGGCTCCTCTGCGACCGGGCGTGCTCGGTGATCCATTGCCAGCACTGGACGAAGGAGCGGCCCAAGCTGTTCCACGCCAGCGTCGGCTGGAGCGAGCCGCTGCTGCGGCGGTGGACGCAGTGGTACAGCCTCTGCGCCGGCGACCCGGGGTGGGCCTCGCCGGCGTCGCTGGCGGCTGCTGACTCGCACGGTGTGACGCACTCGGTGGTGCAGAGCCGGCACATGGTACGCTTTGTTGGGTGGAGCCACAAAATGAACGAGCCTCTGTCCCAGCGGCCGTCGACTCAGGAGCGGTATGTTCTGTGGCGCAGCACGCCGAGCGAGCGCTTCCAGCCGGTGCTGGTGGAGAGCGTATGGTGGTCGTCCATCAGCGAGCGGCACCACGTCTGGCTCCGCACGCACTCCACAGAGCACATCGGCATCCTGCGGCACAGCAGCCGGCACTGCCAGCTCCTGCCGCTGGATGACCTGACGGCGGTGCTGTGCCTGACCAAGACGCTGCAGGGCGAGCCCGGGCTGCCGCCGGAGGTGCACGCCCGCCTGGAGCGGCCGCCGCCCATGGTACATCCGTATAAGATGCTGAGTGGGCCGTCTGTGGTGCCATGTCGACGAGCATCGCTCGGCGCCGAGACCCCGCTGCCGGCCCACGTCGCCCCTGCCACGTCCGCTAGCGGCCGGTGGAAGCTGCTACCCGAAGAATTTCTGAAGAGCGTCATGTCGTTTGTGCCCGAGGAGTGGGCGCTGGGCGGCGCCAGCAAAGACCTCTTCCCTCGCACGCTGCGGGCTCGGGAGGCGCTCTGGGCCGACGCTGCGCAGCGCCGCATCGCCGATCGCTGCGAGTCGAGCCCGGTGACCGGCCGCCGCTACAGCGCATACCGGCCGGCGTGGCGGGAGGTGTCTCGCTGGTGCGAGTGGCGGCACATGGAAACCGCCCCCCCGCCGGCGTCGCTGGCGGCGCCCATCTCGCCGGGCCGGTGGCTGGATGTGCGGGATCAATACGGCTTCTGGCACCCGGCAGTCGTGATCTCGGCGGGCCTGCGCAGCTTCCGGGTGCGGTGGTACGGATGGTCGAGCCGGATGGCGGAGACGCTGAAGTGGGGCGAGCGATCCAGCCGCTGCGCTATGCTGTTCTCGCACAGCTACAGCTGGGGTCTGCCCATCCGGCTCCACACCTACGCCATTCTGGTGCCACGGTGCGTCTGCGCCCTCTGCAGGTGCGAGGTGGTGGTGGTGCGGGACATCTACCGGTGCCCCACCAAGGCCATGGTGCACGTGAAGCTGCAGGTGGTGGGCGGCGGCCGCAGCACCTGGGTGTGGCAGCACCGGGACCGGGGCACGCTCATGCCGCTGACCGACCAGACGGCGCAGCTGGCGCTGCACCGGTACCTGCGGGAGGAGCCGCACCTCGGCGGCCCGTCGCACGCCCCTCGGTCCTCAGGCTGCCGGTGTCAGTGAGAGTCTGTTCCTCGGAGCCGTCGGGCATCCAGAGGTGCTCGGACCGGCTCGTCACGACGTCTATCCCCGGAAAGCCATCCTCGTGCCACTTGCGCAGGATCTGCAGCCGCCGGGTCGCACTGCCGCCGTCCTTGATGTCCGACAATGCTACGACCGCATCTATGGCGCAATGCGGGCAGATGGCGGTGTCCCCGGCTGCATCCGCTATCCAGCGACGCACCTGCAGCACCTTGCCCAGGCAGAAGACGCAGTATCCGGGGCCCAGCTGAAGCGCCGCCCTGTTGGCGGTGGCCCGCACAAGGTAGCTATCGTCTTCCATGCTGGCTTTAATGCTAACCTTCCATCTTCTGGATCATCGCAATCAAGTTGTCTTGCTCATTCATATTATTAATTTTATCAATTTTCCGATGCAGTGGATCAAGAACCAATGCACTCATCGCAGCCTTCACTATGTCTTTTTTATCATTTATTGTTTGAGCTTGTCTAATTAATCTTATATATGTTTGTTTAATCTCATCTACCTCTGTCGGTATGGTCAAGTTAGACTCTGCTTCTGCCGTAGCTTTTTCCAATTCAAATTTCGACCAAGCTTGAATACATTCTGCCGAAGTATCGTATCCTTCGCCAGGGCAAGTTAAAGGGCAATGGCATTCCTGACATGGATCATCACTATTACCTATATAGTACGTGCTTCCCCCCCCCCGAGGGGGGCAGCGCTTGTCCTTGATCGTCTGGGCCGCATAGTCCTGCGTGCTATGGGCGGCGGAGCCTTCGTAAGGGCAGTTGGTCCAGAGCACGGGGCTGATGGTGTAGCAGGTGCTGCTTCCACGCTTGTCGGGTACGGTGTCGAGGCTGAGGTGCAGCCGCTTCCGGAGCTGCACCCGCCCCATGAAGTAGTCCACCGGATGCCGCAGCGGCAGCTGCTGCCGCAGCAGCTCCTGCGCAAAGTCCCGCCGCAGGCAGTAGGCTACCGCTCCGGCTGTGTACGGCACCGTCTCCCGGTAGAGCGTCAGGCCCTGCACGCTGCCCATGCGGCGGCGCTTGGAGCGGGTGCTCTCCCAGTTGCCGTTGTACATCCAGAGCACGTCGAAGGGCTGCGCCAGCAGGGCGGGCAGCAGGCGGCTGAAGTTGCGCTTGAGCTTGGTATCGTCCTCGAAGACCACCAGGTGCTGGGCCTTGCTGCGGAGGAAGGCCTGCCAGCACTTGCGGTGCGAGAGGCAGATGGCGACCTCGATGGGGGTGAGCTCCGCCCGGGGGGCGACGGTGCCCTGCTTGACCATGCGGCAGAGGATGGGGCGGGTGAAGGCCTTCCCGTTGACGCAGGGCTGGCGTGCGATCTGGGGCAGGCCGGCCCGCTTCGCCCGCTGTTGGAACTGGCGCAGCCGCTCCTGGTGCTGGTCGCAGTTGATGACCCGGTACATGACCGTCATGGCAGCCTTATTCTTTACCTAGAAGTTCACAAAAAAAACACAGGTTCCACACAAGGTCCCGGTGACATGGAAAAGTGTTTAACTAACATCGGCGGTCACTCGCTGTGCAGGACGGCGCAGCGAGGACCCTCGCCGGTCTGCCGAGCGGCGGCGCTCGGCCGGCCGCACCAGACGCACCGCCCCGAGCGCCGGCCGGACTCGGCCAGCACGTCGCTCCAGCGCTCGCCCAGCTGCCGGAAGGGAGCCAGCAGGTGCGGCTGCACCGGCAGCAGGCGGCACTCGCTTCCGCTCTGCGTGAGGACCGCCACCAGGCAGTCGTTGTGCCGGCGGCGGCTGTGCAGCTCCAGCCACTGCACGTCGCCGCCGCTCACCGCCAGCAGGGTGTGCTGCGCCACACCGGTTGTGTCGTATACCCGCAGCTTCCCCTCCGGGAAGCGGACGCTCATCATCCGCTCGGCCAGCCGCCGCAGCGGGGGGTCGGGGGAAATGATGCCGTGCTGGCGGATCTTGCCCAGCAGGGTGCTCACGCCGGTGCGCATGAAGGCCGGCACACGGCAGTCCGTGGGCCGCAGGCCCAGCGGGAACACCGAGAGGAGCAAGCGGCTCCAGATGTGGTAGACGTGAAACCGAGAGTCCGGCCGAAAGGCCGGGAACGCAAACAGCCGAGGGTCGGGGATGACCGTTCCCGAGTCCTGACCGTACAGGGTCATCGGGTGCGCCAGGGTGGCCCAGGCGCTCGGCAGCCAGCAGTACACCAGCCACGCCCGCTCCCACAGCAGGCGCCACGGCAGCTCCCGCAGGCTGCGCCGAAACTGCCCTAGCGTCATCTCGATGCGGGTGCGTGCGGTGCCTTTCTGACGCAGGAGCATCGAGAACGGGACCCCCCGCTGCAGCGGGAGGACGAGGAGTGCCTGCACCTCCTCTCGCCAGATCGCCAGGAAGGTGTGGTACTGGGCGGCCTGCACCCGCAGCCCCGGCGAGCAGTACAGCTGCGGGAAGCACTGCCGGAAGGTGGTGACGAGCCAGCTGTCGGCGGCCCGCACCTGCGCCGCCAGCCAGCTCGCCGTCTGGGCCTGCCACTGCCGGCGCAGGGCGGCGCAGGTCGGCCGCAGGGCGGCGCCCGCCGCCGGGCCCAGGAAAGATACGATGTAGTCCAGCCGAGGCAGGCCCAGCAGCGAGTTTGTCTCGTGATTGACTTGCCTCGCTGCGGACGATACCGACTGGCGCTGGCGCTTCGTCTGGCGGCGGGCGGCCTGGATGCGCCGCCACACGTCTGCCCGGGCACCGGACGACGTGGCCTGCTCCCACGCCTGCCGCAGGGGCGGCGGGTCCGCCGCCTGCAGCCGCCGGCGGGACATGGCATGGGTGCGCTGAGCGGGGGGGCGGCAGGGGCGGGGACTAGGCGCAACCATGCATCGTTCATGCCTTGCCGCAAAACATCAGCGCCCGGGTACAACGCATGCGCATCCTCGGCTGGCTCGGGCTTCCCGCCGTGTGGGGGAGCGTGGGCGAGCTGGTCCATTTGACGGACATGCACCTCGACCTGGAGTATGCGGTCGGCGCCCCGACCGCCTGCGTGCTCGGCTCGACCGGGCTCGGCTGCTGTCGCTCGTACGATATACCGCTCCCCGGACCCCCCAGCCGCCCGTGGGGCGAGTACACCTGCGACGCCCCGCTGACCCTGGTGGACAGCGTGCTGGCCTGGATAGCGAACTACAGCGCCGCCGGCAGCGTCGATGCGGTCCTCTACGGCGGGGACACGGTAGGGCATCATGACGTGTTCCAGAGCACTGCCAAGAACGTGCACACCCTGCGCACCGTCACCGAGCGCTTCGCCGCCCACTTCCCGAACATGTCGGTGCTGTGCAACCAGGGAAACCACGACACCTACCCGATCGACCAGACCCCGCCCTGGAATCGTCAACTCATCACCGACGAGTTGGCGGCGGCGTGGCAGGGGCTGCTGGCGCCGGCCGAGCGGCGGCCCCTGCGCCGCACCTTCTACCGCTGGCGCTCCGCCCGCAGCCCGAACTTGGAAATCGTCTCCCTGCACTCGCTCGCCTACGATACCCACAACCTGTTCCCGTCCAGCGCCCTCAAGAGCGAGCAGGCTGCCTGGCTACAATCCGTGCTGGCGGACATCCGGCGCTCCGGCCGCTACGTCTACGTGCTCGGGCACATCCCGCCCGGTGGCGGCGAGGCCAGTGCGGAGTATAACGAGTGGATTGTGCCCGTGCTGGCCAACTACAGCGACGTGGTGCGGGGGAGCATGTACGGCCACTCGCACAAGGACCAGCTCTACCTCTACCCGGCGCACCCGCACGCCCCGCCGGCGTGGATCGCCCCCAGCGTCATGCCGGACGGTCGAGATCCGTGCTTTCGCATCTACCAGTACGACCGGGATCGGGGCACCCTGCTGTCCTACGATCAGTACTGCCTCGATCTGGACGGCACCAACCGGCGCCGCTCGCCCCGCCTCTACCGCCACTACTCCTCCCGGGAGCTGTACCCGGCGCTGACCGCCGAGGCGCTGCGCATCTGGCACCGGGCGCCGCCGCCGGAATCTCTCGTCCAGTACTGCCTCCACTACTACGGCATCCGGGCGGGGCGGGCGAATGAGGCGTGCTACCACAATGCGACGCTGCGCCGGGCGCTGGCGGCGGACATGGTGCGGTGAGGGAGTTGGATCGTTGTTTATGGGTGATCATATGGCGAGGTCGGCGCAGTAGGGGCCCTGGCCGGTGCGCCGGGCGGCCGGGCTGCACTTGCTGCACCAGACGCACCGACCTGTACGGGCTCCGTGCTCCGCCAACACTTCGTCCCAGTGCTCGCCCAGCCGGCGGAAGAAGCCTAGGCCGTCCTGCCCGGCCGACCGCAGCAGCCGCTCGGCCGAGCCGGCGGGGCCGGCGGCCGGCCGCAGCAGCGTCCAGCCGGACGCAGGCGCCGGGGCCCGGCAGAGCACCGCCTGCAGCGCCGGGCCCCGCCGCAGCTCCACCAGCAGCAGCCCGCCCCGGATGCGGCGCCACACCAGCGACCAGCGGGGGGGGGCAACTTGTGGGAGGCTACATCCTACCCACTGCCGGAGCATGGGGCCGGCGTGGAACTTCATCGTGCGGTGGTTCCACCAGCGCCGGCCGAGCCGCCTTGCCAGCCGGCCGAGCGGCTCGGCCGGCGCCAGGTCGACCGGGGCGGGCAGCCGCAGGCCGGCGAGCGTGCGCCGCAGGGCGGGGGGCGGCCGCCACCGGCTCCGGGGCAGGCACAGCGGCAGAACGGTGGCGAGCACCCGATCCAGTGGGTGGTCCACCCGGAGGTGCACGCCCCAGCTGGCGTAGACGGGGGGAGCGCCGTTCGGCATCACGTACAGGCGGGGGTCCGCCACCCCCCCCAGCGAGAGCCGCTCCCACACCCGAGGCAGCCAGGCGTAGGCGAGCCACACACGCTCCCAGAGCAGGCGCCGGGGCAGCCGCTGCAGGGCGTTGAAGATCCCGAAGCGGCCCAGCGGGGACCCCCGGTAGGCCGACTCCATCCAATCTGTGAGGCCGGGCTGCGGCCGCTGCCGCAGCAGGGCGCCGAGCGGCGTGCCCGCCCGCAGCGGCGCCAGGATGTGGGTCGTGATCAGCTCTGTCCACTGGGCGAAGGTGGCGTCCGAGGTCGCAAACGACGTCACCCGGGTGTGGGGGTAGGCGGTCGCCTGCCAGGCCCGGAAGACGGTGCCGAACCAGCCGTCCTTCGCCGCCACCGCCCGCTCCAGCCAGGCGAGCGTCGCCTTCCACCAGCGGCGGCGCAGCGCCCGGCAGGCAAGCCCCAGGCCGAGGCTGTCGATGGGCCGGACCAGCGCCACTATTTCGTGCAAGCACGGCAGGCCCAGCAGCGGGTTGGTGGTGTGGTTCGTGTCCTCCGCCGCCGCCGCCGTGTCGGCCCGCTGCCGCTTGGCCTGCCGGCCCGTCAGCAGCTGGGACACGTCTTGGAGCTGCCGGCTGCCCGCCATCATCGCCAAGAATGGCGGCGGCCGGGTCGGCGGCCGGGGCTCCGCAGGCGCAACAAAAACCGTTCCGGCGGGGCTCCGCAGGCGCAACAAAAACCGTTCCGGCGCCACAGACCGGTTCGGCAAGCTCGAGGGCCGCCGGCGCTGGGCGAGCCCCCCCCCCACCTTTATTTTGGGGGTGGGGTGCCAGTCAGGGTGACCATGACACGCATCTTCTGTGGCTTCACTTTTTATAACGAACTCGACCTGCTGGAGCTCCGCTTGGCCGAAATCTACCCCTACGTCGACCATGTGGTGCTGGTGGAGTCGGCCGTGACCTACAGCGGCCAGCCCAAGCCGCTGCACTACGCCGAGCACCGGCGCCGCTTCGAGCGCTTCCAGGGCAAGCTGCACCACGTGGTGGCGCCGCCGAGCGCCGCCGAGGACAGCTGGTCGAGGGAGGCGCAGCAGAACAACTGGATCTGGGAGGGCGTGCAGCAGCTGCACCCCGCAGAAGACGACATATTGATCTTCTCCGACATGGACGAGATTCCGGACCTGCGGCGCATCGGCGCCGAGGTGGTGCCCGGCCTGCGCAGCACGGTGCGCATCTGCTCGCACTGGTTCCATTTTGACTGGCGCAACTACCTGGGGCGGTGGAACGATACTATCTGGGTCACCCGGGTCGGGACCGTGTCGGCCTTCCGGGCGCAGGGAAACGACCTCCGCCTGCTGCCGGGCGACACGCACCCGGAGCCGCTGGGCTGGCACCTGAGCTTCTTCGGCATGGCGGCGGAGCAGGTGCAGGACAAGCTGCGGGCGTACTCGCACCACAAGGACGAGCGAGAGCGGGCGCTGCTGGCGGCGGGCGCCGGCGAGATTCGCCGGCGCATGGCGGCGGGCGGCCACCTCTTCGGCGACGTCGGGCGGCAGCCCTTCGACGGTCCCTACCCCGGCAGCTGCCACGCCGACCGGCACTGCTGCTGTTGCTTCAACGACATATTGCTCGCCGATCGGGCGTGCTCCAAGGGGCACTTCACCTGCGCCCGCTGCGCCGCCCAGATGCAGCGCAGCGATTGCTTGCTCTGCAACCCCCACGCTGCGGTCGTGGACCCCCCCCGGACCCGATCCGGGACGCCGAATCGGCGATCCGGGACGCCGAATCGGCGAGAGCGGAAGAAGTGTCCGGCGCTGGAGACTCTGCTGTGTACTATTCTGATACTGCTGGAAATAGTGTTAACCGTCATTTTACTGGGGTATATGGGCAAGTGCTACGTGTGGATCTACATCCACCTGTGCAATTACGATGAACCGGCGTGGTTTGGCTGGGACCAATTCCGCTACATCGTAGCCGAGGCGGCGGGCGGGGCGCTGGCGACCATGGTCCTGATGGGATGCTGCGTGAAGGACTAATCATTGGACGCACTGCTCGCAGGCGGTATCGTGGAGGCAGCCGAACCAGCGGTCGCCGGGGCGCAAGAAGCGCCCGCACTTGTCGCAGTACACGATAATACATGCCGCCATCATCATGCCCACCGTAATGGGCATTTGCGACGGCGCTTGAGCGAGCTGCTCGGCCGTCGCCGTGCATCCCTCTCGCAAGACCACCGAGGCGGCGCCTAACTGCTGCATGGCCGAGCGCATCGGAACTTGCGTGGACGCCGGCAGCGCCTCTATCGTTCCCTGTGTTGGCGTACAGTTGCACGGCATGCTGAGCTGCTCTTGCCACAGCCAGGCGCACAGTGGTTAAAACGGTATGCGGCAAGCGGTGCTAGACGGATGTGGGAAGCTGAGCTCCCGGGAGGAGTCCTTGTGGAGGTACAGGCTGGTGCCGGTCTCGGCGTCCACCAGCGTCTCCGCTTCCTGTTCGTATTCGATCTCTTCATGAACGTCTTCGGCCGCCCCGCCGGCGTCCTCGGACTCCTCGGGCGGCAGGTCCATGGTCATGATTGCGTTTTTGCCCTGCTGCATACGCACCGTGATTTCCTGGCGCACCACGGTACCGTCTCCGGTGACAAAGCTGAGCACCTTCTTGGGGTTGTCGCTGGCCGGGGCCGTCTGCTCGCAGATCGGCATGTCGCCCAGCCCGCTGGCGATGCGCAGCTGCGAGGCGGGCGGGGCGGCCTGCCGGTCCTTCTCGATCATCTTGAACGCCTGCGAGAGCATCGCAAAATCGACGGTCTCGGTGACCTCCGCCGTCTGGCTGTCGGGGTGGCAGCGCCGGGCCGCCTGGCGGTAGACACGGCGCACCTCCTCCAGCGGGGTGTCGAACGAGACTTTCAGCAAGCGGTGGGCCTGGGGCAGGTCCATGGTCTGTGCCTTGGCCGGCACACAAAAAAACGGCGGCGGCCGCCGCACCGTCATGTCGCCGGCAGGATCTCCATCGTCTCGGTGCCCCGCATCACCGGCTGCAGCTGCAGCTGCAGCATCACCCGGATGCGGCCGACCGAGGTCGGCTCGTCGTCCTGCATCCGGGTCAGGCCCAGCCGCTTGCTCACCCGCAGCGCCACACGCCCCCCCGGCGGCGCCTCGATGTGGATGTGGTAGGCCCCGGCGCCGTCCACCACGTGCGTCTGGCAGTCCTTGACCAGCAGGGCCACCAGGTGAAAGTAGACGTCAGCCAGCACCCCCTGGGTGGCCAGGGTGACGATTTGTCGAGCGGTTTCTTCGTCCATCTGGGCCCGCAGCTGCTCCAGCGTGGCGGCGGCGTCGGTGCAGCGGATGCGGTTGAGGTACAGCTGGTAGCGGGGAAAATCGATCAGGAACTGCTGCCAGACGCCCTCCCACACGCCGGCCTCCTTGGTGCAGGATTTGCTGACGGTGCGGAGCAGCTCCGGTACGTCAATCGGGCGCTGCAGGTAGGGGTGGTCGGAGGACCGCACCAACCGATCCACAATGCTCAGGACAACATTGTCGTCGTCCAGCACCTCCACAATGTCGATCTTGATCCACGTCATTTATCCGATCGGAGCATTATCCTCCGACGGTTTTGTTCGTACAAGGAACAAAAGGGGAACCCTGGTCAAGTCGTACAGATTATGTTGTTTAACTTGGTGCATGTGTACAACATGTGCCAGTGCAGCTGCCGCCACCTGCTGCGCTGGCTTGAGCGGACCTGTGACGACACCGGCTTCGCTCTTAGCCGCCGGGAAGGCGAGCCGCTGGACGTAGACGATGAAAGCATTTACCAGATCGGCCAGCCAGGTGATGCCTACTACCGCCTGGTGGCCGCTACCTATCCGTTTGGCGAGACACTGCAGCGGTTGTACAGCAGTGACGAGGCGATGGCGCTGTGGGGCACACTTGAGCGCTGCCGCTGCTGTGAGCGGCACCGGCGGGGCCGTCCCGGCCGCCCCGCCGCCTTTCTGGGCGACGTCCTCGAGCTCCACCACCACGGCGCCACCCATCACGGAGGGTGAGCTGACGCCCACTGGCCGGCCGGCTCAATCTTTGTCGCCCTGGACCGCCAGCTGCGGCAGCCCCTGCACCCCTTGAGCGTAGAGCTGCCGCTGCTCCGGCGTGAGCCGCCGCCACTGCCGGGTCGCCTGCTGGCAGGCCTCCTCCGAATAGTCGTCACACTCCTGCGTGGTGAGCGCCTGCAGCTCCGCCATGCTGAAGCTGGCCTCCTCGGCCGAGGGCGCCCAGAGGAAGCAGGTCTGCGTGTCCAGATCCTGGAGCGTGGTGGCCGAGCTGCACTGGATGTACGAGACATGCGGCGGGTGCTCCCGAAACGCTTCGTAGAACAGGGTGAGGATGTCGCCGTGGATGTCCCACACCATCGCCTTCCAGGCCACCTCCTCGGTGCCCGACTCGCTCTCCACCGTCCAGTCGACGGTGATGGTGCTCCCTCGCTGCGGCAGCATTGGCGGTGTGAGGCTGCGCTGAGGTTCATGTGCGAAAAAAAACGATCCTCATGGGCCACTTTATTCTGCCACAGAGGTGACTTTACATGCACTACACCTCGTCGACCCACGACCGACACCTGTACCGCCGGCCCCGGCGCCACTCCCCGACGAACATCAACCTCTGCAGCTGCGAGCCGGCCATGGGCTGCCCCGAGGGCGTCATGGTGCGCAGCGGCCTGCGGGGCGTGCTGACGCCGCTCTACACCCGCATGCAGAACGGATGGTGCTGCCAGTGACGCTAGCTCCGCCACAGGCGCCACGCCTGGCGCAGCCGCAGGCGAGCCATGTTTCGCACGTGCAGCTGCAGCGTGTGCATCAGCATGGGCGGCGGAATGACGGCGACCTGCTGCAGCAGCGAGAAGAGCAGCTCCCGGCGCCGCCACCGGTGCAGCGGGACATTCTCGTGCAAGATGCTGAGCACGCCGGCGAGCCGAGGTGCGGCGTGCACCCCGTAGAGTTTGCTGGCATAGTCCGGGTAGTCATTCATCAGGGTGTGCGCCAGGAAGCAGCGCATGTTGCTCAGGATCATGCGCAGCTGCCGCAGCACGGCCTCTCCCAGCAGCCAGTGCTTTTTTTGGCGTAATTCGTAAGGTGTGCGGGTGCGCTCAAAGTACTGGTGGGGGGACACGATGTACACCTCGCAGAGAGTGTACGCATACTCGACGGTGGGGCCGCAGTGGCAGAGGTAGTAGAAGGCAGGCAGGATGCCCATCTGGCGAAGGGCGTGCAGCAGGTGGCGGGCGCTGAGAACGGTTATCTTGGATCCGTACATGGACTGCCGCATCTGGCGCAGCATCCACAGCTCGGGCAGCGAGCGGGCGAGGCGGCGGCTGCACCGCTGCAGGCCGAGCAGGTCCGGCAGCGGCAGCAGCGGCAGCAGCTCGGCGAGCATCCAGCCCCAGCCCGACCAAGCGTGCGGATTGGGCATCGAGGAGTTGAGCGCCATGCCTGTCCGAGTCAAAAATAAAAGGAGGTTACGCTGGGCAGAGCTTGCGGCGCAGAATCTTCATCATAGCTCGCACGCACAAGCGCACTGCTGCGTAGTCCTCGAAGAGGACCTGACCCGCCCGCAGCATGGCGGGGGAGGCCAGCGAGTCCCGCACGGCGAGCAGCACGCAGCTAAATCTCTCGTCTTGGGTCGGCGGGGCGGCCGCCAGCCACAGCTGCACCTGCCGCACCTTGTCCCGGAATTCGGCGGTAGGCGTCATTTCCTTCCTGCGACAAAATGATCAGCGGCGAAAGGTCGGAAATCCCAGCAGGCGGCGGCGCTCCTGCTGGTTGAAGCAGGTCCAGGGGGAGCTGTACTTGGCTTGATATTGAAACGTGTACGGGGGAGGGCGTAACGCACACATATGTAACTTCACCCCTCCCCGCTCAAAATAGGGGCCCATTAGATGGAACCATGAAAGGTGCCGGCGCAGTTGTAGCACCCCCGGAGAAAAAGCTGTCGACGCTTGTACGAGCAGGTCCAGGGCGAGGTGTACTTGGCGTAAGGGTAGGCCATCTACTTCACCCCCCCGCCCGAAAATATGGGGCCGCTTAGCGGAAGCCACCCAGCGTGGGAATGGCGTGCCGACGCTTATACGCACAGCTCCACGGGGAAATGTACCGAGCAAATCGCACATTGTTCACCTGCGGGGACTTGATGCGCATGTTTTCAACAAGGCCGCAGATTTTTCGACCCCCGCAAAAAAACAACTGCAGCAGGTGGGGCTTGAACCCACGAAGCATAACGCATGGGGTCTTAAGTCCCACTCCTTTGACCATCTTGGATACTGCTGCCCTATGCCCTTCGTGGGGCTCGAACCCACGACCACCAGCTTAAAAGGCTGGCGCTCTACCGACTGAGCTAGAAAGGCTTCACCCTAAAGGACGAATATAGCAACGAGGTTTCGAACGTGCCCTTTATACCCGCACACTGTCATGCGGGTCGTCAAATTCCTGGAAAGACGTAGAGCGGGGTTGGAACGTGCGCCGGATGCAGCGCCAGCACGGGGCCAGCCACCGCTTGGCCCGCTCCGCCCCCAGCGACTGCCGCTTGGCCCGGGGGGAGAAGGGCAGGGGGATGTTGGCCGGCGGGGCCGGCGGGGCCGGCGGGGCCGGCGGGGCCGGCGGGGCCGGCGGGGCCGGCGAGGCCGGCGGGGCCGGCGAGGCCGGCGAGGCCGGCGGGGCCGGCGGGGCCGGCGGGGCCGGCGAGGCGATTTCCATGACAACGATGCGAGGTTCGGCGGCGGAGTCGCCCTCGGGGATGGGTGAGGAGGGCAGCGACCGGGAGGCGCCGGCCATGGGGTTGTCGACCATCACCGAAGTGATGCGCTGTTTGTGGTGGCGCATGAACTCGTCAAGCTTGCGCCGGATATCGTCTACATCCATGGAGGTCACCGCCGGGGCGTCCACCATGATGGGTGGTGACGGTGGCAGTGAATCGGGCGACAATGAGCGTTGTGTGGTGCTGTCGGGCGATTTGCGTTTGTGGACAATTTCCCACTCGTGCATGTCTTTCCCTTTACGTTACAAAAAGTTGCAACAATGACGACCGATCAAAATAATATAGCAACCCATCAAAGACATGGCTGGGATGCCCCCCCCGCCGCCGGCTGCACTCGTTCAGCACGCCGCCGCCGCCGCCAACGGTTTGTTTTCCAACATCTTCCGCATCAACCTGCTGACCCAGCAGCTGAACCAGCAGCTATGGGACGAAGAACGGTTGTTAACTCGTTCCATTCAGCAGCGCAAGCACCATGTTCGTCAGCAGCAGCATTGGATGTGGGATTACTTCCCGACCTTGACTGTAGAAGACGATGAAAAGCTGCTGCACTTGATCTCCGCTCAGATCCAGACCAACAATCACGTGATCGAATGGTGCCAGGGCAAGATGCAGAACCACCTCGTCCTCACCGCCAACCAGCGCCAAGCGCTCGACCAGATGCTGCGCCGCAACACCCGCAGCTGGAAATCCCTCATCAAGGATCAGCTGTCCACCCTGCTCACGTACGGCGGGCTGGCGGCGCTCATGTACGTCGCCGACTACTACTTCAACGGCAGCACCGCCTTCAATGCGGTCATGTCGGCCCTGGGCCTGCACAAGTACAAGCTGCAGCAGCTGCTGCCGCAGCGGGCGCTCGATTGGATCAAAACGAAGCTGCACCTGCACCCTCGCAGCCTGGTGGACAAGATGTGGCTCACGATGATGCGGGTGGTCCGGCAGAAGAGTCCCAGCCTGCTGTGCCGCAAGCTAGGTCTGTGCGCCGGGGGTACGGTCAAGCTCGAGCAGGGGGCGTGGCTGGCGTTTGCGCACCCGGGCAGCGAGTCGGACAAAACACGCCCGGCCAGTTCAGCACGCAGCCGCAGTACTGATGGCCCGCATTGACGTATGCACATTGAATGTCGTACGTCTTCACCAAGTGGGGCCACAGGGTGTCTTTGACGTACCGAGGCGTGCACTCGAAGAGCACCACCTTCGCCCCGCTCTCCAGCCGGTGCGAGCTAGCCCCCGCCGCCGCCGGGTGCGGGATGCTGGCGCAGAGCGGGTGCACCTCCGCACTCACCTGCTGCTCGCTCAGCCACGTGGCCAGCGCCGGGGCCGAGATCGGGGCGGTCCCGCTGGAGAGCGACAGCTCGATCACGGCCATCGTGCGATCCAGCCACATGTTGATTTGGGCGCCGATATTTTTTCAAGGCGCCAGGGCGAACCAGAGGACGATCGGCACATGGTCCGACAGGTACTCGCCCTGCGCCAGCAGGCGGTAATGCTGCACGGTGCCCCCCCGGTACAGAAAGTGGTCAAAGTGCTGGCACTCCCGCAGGCTGTGGTGCCGCCACGTGCACAGCATCTCCCGCTGCGCCAGCCGCAGGCCGACCAGCAGGTCCTCCACCCGGGCCGGCGGCAGGTTGAAGTCGCCCTGCACCAGCAGCGGCTCGGCGGGCGGTACGTGATCCTGGATGAAGCGGTTGAGCTCTCGCAGCTGCAGCCGAGCGGCTTCGGTAGAGCACGCTGAGCACATGTGCACATTGATGACGTTCACCGGGCGCCCTCGCTTGCGGAAGCGCACCCATTGGAACCCCTTGGCGGACAGGTACTCGGGGAAGAGCACTCCCCGCAGCGAGTGCCATGGCTGGGCGTGGCATTGCAGGATCGGCCAGCGGCAGAACGTCAACAAGCCACCGTTGAGCAGGCCGGCCTGCCCGCTCCAGAGCAGCCACAGCAGGCAGCTCGCCAGGATCAGCGGCACCACCAGCGTGGCCAGCAGGGCGGGGATGCCCCACCAGTGCTTCTGGGCGATGTGCACAGCGTCCGACAGCAGCCGCAGCAGTTTCGTGGTGACCGGGGTAGCCTGGACAGCGTGCGGCTGCACCGGCGTGTGGTGCAGCAGCCCTCGGCGAGCCATCGCCTGCTCCAGGGGGGGGTGCACATTTACCGTGCAGAAGGGGAGCCCGGTGCGCCCGCAGAACACTTCCTGCAGCGTAACGACGTCTATCTCCTCCGGCAGTCGGTTGGCGAACATGCGGAGGCGCTTGACGGCGCCTGTGTTGCCGATCAGCATCTCGCCCACACCATACGTATTAAAGCTGGCCGAACATATCTCAGCCATTTATCTATCCCGCTGATCTTTTTTTTGCCTGGACCGCCCCCCCCCCCCCGCCACCCATCC
>Ga0233412_10000890_pt1 | contig 16483 bp, 12 predicted proteins | sample Na_anoxic_4_MG_FD_180667 | JGI IMG/M metagenome (GOLD analysis project Ga0233412, IMG submission 180667) | Seawater microbial communities from Saanich Inlet, British Columbia, Canada - Na_anoxic_4_MG | ecosystem: Environmental > Aquatic > Marine > Inlet | place: Canada: British Columbia...
TCACTGAACAAATATGAATCGCTCCATAAATCCCCTTTAAAATGCGCAAGCACATCATCAAGGGTTGCCCAACCGGGGGCTCCGTCGGAGTATTTCTCGCTAAAGAGATCCTGATGCATGTCTAGAAAAACATAAATTTCATATTCATTGCATTTTTCGATGATTTTATCAACCCAATCCAGATAATTTTCACTATATTTACCCGGCTCAGGTTCAATGGCATCCCAGATAATCCCAAGCCTGATTAGATTAAAACCATTCTCAGCCAGCCATCTGAAAGTAGTATCATTCCAACTTGGTATATATTCCTTTATACCGGATTTATTACTAACCTCGCCTTTGAAGACCATATTCATTCCGTTAAAAATCCTTAGTCTCCCTGCCTTGTCCTTAAAATTCTTTCCCTGTATTATTATTTGTTCCATGACACCACCTTATAGTAATTATATTAAATTATAAAAAAAGAATCTATCATATTTATTGAGAGCTTAGAGTCTGAATTCATTGATAACTAAGGATAGCTACCTAGTAAAAAAGAAACATTTCTTTTCAGAAATGTTTCATTGGTGCTCTATAAAGGATTCAATCCTTAATCATAATCTTGCGTTGTAGTCTTGCCAATTTTTTCATTCTCAAAGTCAAGAACTGCTTTTAACCCAATTGTTTTTGCATATTCCTTGTATTCAGCTAGTGCTGTTTCTATTGACACAGCTCCTTTTATGGCATTGATAATGGCTGTTTCACCAATTTTATTTAACCCGCTGCTCATCCCGTCATATTTTGAATAAGTAGGTTCCGTTAAAAAAGAAGGCAGCATATAGAACATTCCGTTTTCAATATATTCATTTTTCCAGGCATTTCTTCTCGCAGTATTATCCATAGCTTTCTTTGCCGTATCTTCAGCCCAGTTTTCAAACCCTGCAGGCGGGGATGGGACATAGTATTCAACCTCATAAACAGTATATAAAGCCTTTGATGGCAGACCGCCGATGAAACCCGGCCCTGGAAAAGTCTTTATAGCTCCGTTATCATCAATGTATGTATTCCTGACAATTGTATTATCTTCAATTGTACAGGCGCGGTTCTCTTGTCCTTTGAATTCGCCAACAGGACCTAGTCGTCCAGTCCAAAAACCCCAGTCGTCCCCAAAGAATGCATTGACATACCAATTAATGGTTTCCTTAGGCTGTGGTGTTGTTTTCATCAAAACCTTGGGGACTCCGACCCCAACACCATAATGATTAAGGTTTTTATCGATTGTATTTGAAAGCGCACCCACAGATACCATATATGCCTCAGGAATAAACTTTTTAAGATTTGTTTCAAATGAAAGGGTCCATGCATCCCAATACCTTGTACCGCCATAAAATCCAGATGCCACCTTATCCCTTAATTCAGACCCTAATATCCCATCGAAACATTCATTGTCAAGCACGCCGTTTGAGTAACATTTTTTCAGGAATTCCAGGCAATCAACCATTTCAGGTTTAATCATTGAATCTTCCCAAATGCCAGTATTCGGATTCCAGGCGATTTTCGCTTCACCAAGATGGTTAAGCCTTGCATCAAATGCCGAGAAGATATCCTGCAGGCTGTGTATTCCATTTGCAGTAAAACCAACTGTGTCATCTGTGTGAGTTTCATTAGGGTCATTATATGTAAATTTATACGAAGCTTCATAAAACTCATCAATTGTATACGGTTTGCTCATCCCGAATTTCTCAAGCCAGTCACCTCTCATGGATCTAGCCAACCATGCAGCTGCACCGTCGGAACCAGTCGGAATAGCCCAGACCTCTCCGTCAATTGTAAAAGCATCTTTCCAATAATCAGGAATTATGGTATTCCAGGTTTCATTATCAGCTAAAAAATCAGTTAATGGATATATCAAGCCCTCAGCTTTCCATTCTGCGAGATATGTTCCACCGAACAATTCAACAATTCCTGTCAGGTCTCCGGACATGGCTGACATCTGTATGGTTTCCATGTAACCGTTTCTTTCGGGAAGAACCATAGTAATGGGAACTCCATAATGTTCCTCAACTATTCTTGGCCATGCTTCCTTATATTCAAGATTCTGCATTGAGTCTCCATAGAACTGACATTCAACAAGATTAACTGTATATGGGTCTTCAATAACTTCTGGCTGCGATGATGTTGTTGCTGTTGGTGTGGCTGTTGGCTCATCTGATGGATAACTTGAATTCTGTGGTTCTGTCGTTTCATTATTACATGCAACAACTATGATAATCAGAACAAGCATGGAAAAAAGTAATAGAACACTCTTTTTCATTTCAGTCACCTCCAAACTAATATAAATATATTATATCATCGGAGCCTTTAAAGATTTGTAAACAAACAATGAACTATTTATTAAGAAAATATGAACAGAATGACTATATGGTCGCACCCCATTCTTTGGTCCAAATCTTAAGTTGATCAAGGATAAAGAGGACATAATACTGCAAAAATGTAATAAGTTTAAAATTGATAATGAACATCCAACAGAATTAGGCTTTTTACAGCTAGGTTGCTGTACTTCTGCTGTCAATTAGTTAACTCGACTCTCGTACCCTGCATTCAAAAAACCCCTTAAACTACAATGTTTAAGGGGTTTTAGTATGGTGCGCCCAAAAGGATTCGAACCTTCGGCCTACGGTTTAGGAAACCGGCGCTCTATCCTGCTGAGCTATGGGCGCAAGCAAAATATATAGTAACGCATCAGACATAAAATTGCAATAATTTTTATATGCTAAAGAACCGATTTTATAAGTATTTTAGTGTATTCATGACAGGGATTATTCAGTATATTATCTTTATCTCCAATTTCAACAATCTCCCCCTTATACATGACTGCAATACGATTGCAGATATGCCTCATAACCTTTAAGTCATGGGTTATGAACAGAAAGGTTAGGTCAAGCTCCTTCTTAAGGTTCTGCAAAAGATTCAATATCTGCCCCTGGACCGACACATCTAGTGATGCTACAGGTTCATCGCATATAATAATCCTTGGTTTTGTGGCGATAGCCCTGGCAATGATTACCCTTTGAATCTGGCCGCCGCTCATCTGATAAGGGTATTTAAGTTTTTCTTTTGCAGACAATCCAACTAGCTCCAGCAGTCTGTCCGTTTCTTTATCGTACTCCGTTTCTTTGACAATATGATGGATTTTTAGTGGTTCCATAATTAATTCAGCAATCGTCATTTTAGGGTCCAGGATTCCTCCGGATTGCTGGAAAATAATCTGTATATCTTTTCTAAGAGACCGTATTTTGTTTTCTTCCATGAACGTAATGTCCTGGCCGAACAGTGATATATTCCCGTCGGATGGCTCAAGCAAACGCAGCACCAGATTGGCAGTGGTAGTTTTTCCGCACCCGCTCTCCCCTATTAGGCCAAGGGAATCTCCAGGATATAAGTCAAACGAAATACCCTTTACAGCATTAATTACCGTTTTAGATGAAACAGAGTTTTTCATGACTATAAAATGTTTGGATAAGTTCTTTACACTTAATAAGCTTTGCACCTTACTCCCCCTTTCCAAACCTGACAGGGCATCTTGTTTTTCCATGGTCACTTTCAATCATTTCAGGTATACCGTCGCGGCATGAAGGCACCCTGTATCTGCACCTTTCATAAAACGGGCACTCGTCCTTAAATTCAGCAGGAATCGGGGGACTCCCCTCAAGCGAATACAAATACTCAGCTTGAGTGTCAAGAGAGCCGGCGCATCTAATAAGTTCTTCAGTATATGGATGCATGGGACTATTCAGTATCCTTCTGATTTCCCCTTCTTCTACTACAATCCCCCCATACATAATAACCAGCCGGTCGCATAGGTATTTTGCAACATCAAAGTCATGGGTTATGAAGATTATTGCCATCCCGTACTTCTTATTAATACCAATCAATAGGTCAAGGATTTTTTTGCGGAGCATTGCATCAATAGAACTAGTCGGTTCATCAGCAATCAGCAGGTCCGGCCTGCACAGGATACTTTGGCATATCATAATCCTTTGGTTCTGGCCGCCGCTTAACTGGAATGGAAACATATCATATACCGTGTCGGCTCTGTCCTGTCCAACCTCAGCCATAGCTTCTAGAATTAATTCTTTTGTGTATTCTAATCCATGGGTTTTCATAAAGTCCTCAAGCTGTTTTCCAACCTGCTTATACGGATTCAGAGCCTGGGAAGGATTCTGGAATATGTAGGAAATCTTTCGCCCCCTGATATTATTCATCTCTTTATCATTTAATTTAGTAATATCCTGTCCTTTAAAAATAATTTCACCGCTGTCAATACGCCCTTCGTCATTTCCATATATTCGGGCAATCATATTTGATGAAACTGTTTTACCGCTTCCGGATTCCCCGAGGATACCCACGATTTCCCCTGCGTTCATCTGCAAATCGAATCCTCGGATAATACGCAGGGCTTTATCCCCTGAACCCAAGGTTACTTTCATGTTTTTAATTTCCAGAAGATACTCAGTCATATTCCACTCTTTTAGTAATTATTGTTTTTGATTGTCTCCAGAACAATCTCTCCGATTTCATATATATGATGGTTCCCACTACCTATTTTATCAGTACCGATGATCATGGTTGCAACTCCTCTGTCATAAAACATAGCATTAGAAGCATAGCTGTCTGTGAAATAGTACTCATTTCCGAAGAAAATTGATTTTAGTTCTTCAATCTCAATTCTCCGGGAACTAAACAGCTTTTCTATCTGATGGGCCAGACCCCATGCATATTGCCTGGTAAAAGGCGCCTGCACAGAACTATACTTAACATTATCAAATTCAGTTGCCTTTAAGCCTGTTAAGTCTATATATGCCTTGACCTTTGACGCACCATAAGGAAAATCATCCGTTACTGCGAAAATTCCATGCAGGGCATCACTTCCTGTGCCATCTATAAAAATAAATATAATCGACCTGCTGTTCTTTTCTAGCAAACATATTTTTTCCATCAACTGAATATTGAATTCCAGGATTCTCTTTTCATCTGCATCTAGATAATTATAACCCATGCCGATTATAATGGCTTCTTCCTGCAGAGTGCCTTCAGCACCTTCAAATATGCCTATTACATTTTTCCCCTCCGGCTGCAGTTCTAATAAAGAAGTTGTTATAGTGAGTTCTATATTATCATCGCTTTTTAATTTATCAGCAAAGTCTTTAGTTATAAGTATTACAGGTGCACCGGGGCTTTCATTCGCATAGATACCCTCTGTCTTTTCCCCATGCCGTACAACAAGCAATATGCCGCTGACTTCCGAATTATTAATTATTTGCCTTATAAAATGACTAACGGCTGCGTCATTATAAAATGCACTATCAATCATTACAAATTTACCATCGAACCGGCTGTAATTGAGTAGACTGAACATGTCCTCTCGGGTTGCGTCATACACACTGCCGGAGTATGTTCCATCTGCAGCCGCCCGGAACGAATAATCTATTTCAAATTCCGCTGATATGGTCTTGCCATGGGTTTCTAAAATTAATGATTGATCTAGAATCAGTACGGACTTTCCTATATCATAACCCACTATATAGTCATCCCTATCCAGGGGTTTTATACCCATCCGGATCATTTCATTTTCAATAAATCCTGCTGTTTCTACAGCTTGTTCAGTACCGATTGCAACGCTTTCATAATCCGGAAGACCGTATGCAGTTGCAGAGAATTTGTATTTGTTTCCGCCGGCCAGGGATAAAGCAAGAACAAGAGCAGCTGCTATAATGACAACCGTACCAGTTACTAATTTAATTTTTTTACTGATGCCTGACCATATGTATTTGAAATCAAAAGAAATCAGTTTTCGAAGCCTTGGAACAAACATTGACTCACGCTTCTGCAGCACAGTCCTCAATCCTTCACCGAATAAGTTAAAACCCAGGACACTTATGAAAAATGCAATAGCAGGGAAAAGCACGGTCCACGGTGCTACACTTGCCATGCTTCTTGATGTTGAAAGCATTCCCGCCCATTCAGGTTCAAAGCTTACATCAAAAAAGCTTACGCCGCCTTCTGTATCTTTAATAATTTTTAAAAGACCGACAAAAACGCTGAATATACCCATCTGCATAATCATGGATAGTGCTCTGGCAATTTCCATAAAAAACAAAACCGTTATCTCCGAAGCCAGATGTGGAAAAACATTCTCAATGGCAATCCTGAACCTACTTTTTCCTATTGCAATTTCACTTCGAATGAACGGCTGCCGGTTAATTGTATCTACCCTTTCCATTATAAGATTCCCTAATTTAGGCCAACCTACCATCGAAAGGACTATTACAAATGCGGCTATTGAACCTGCCTTATCCAGACCTGTAAAGAACTCAAGTTTTAGTATGATAACGCTTATAAGTAGTGCCGGAATAGCGGAAAAAAGTATGCTGAATTGTCGTATTATGGTCTTAGTCGCATTATTTCCGAATCCTGCGCTCAACGCCATTGGTACTGCTATTATGAAACGCCCCAATGCTACGAAGATCCCAAGCAAAATGGTTAGTCCTGTTCCATAGATGATGAAACTATATATATCTCTGCCGAATTCATCGCTGCCCATTATAAAATCTTTTGAGGGAGGATATGGAGCTCTTTCAACATTCAGGGAGCCGTTGGTTGTGGAGAAAATCATTTTTTGCATATTATATGGACTTTTACCTGTAAAAATTTCAGGGAAAATAATGATTGAAAGAATTAATAAAAGTATCAGGCTGCCTATGATTAAAGGAAGGTTTGCTTTTTTCATTTTTCCACCTTCCTTTTAAGCGGATTGACAAACCGGGCGATTGACTGGATTCCCCAGGTCAGCAATATGTAGATAAGGCCTAATGTAACGGCAAGAGCCACAAATCCACCCACATTCTGCCTGTTGTAGAAATAAATAAGATAATTCAAAATTCCCAGGTAATTGAATAGATATTCAACTATAATCATGTTCGAGAACAGCATTGTCATTATAGCAGGCATCGCGTCGATTATTTTGAATGAAATTGCCGGCAGTATTTCATTTGTAAAAATTTTCTTCTTTGAAAGACCCTTTGCCCTGGCATTTCTGATGTAATCAAGCTTTATTTCATCCTGAATTGTTATATAAGTCATGCGCGTTATATAAATTGTCGGCAGTATCGACAAAGTAATAAGGGGCAGTATGAATTTTTTAAGTATGGTAACATCAACCTGACCTGAATTCTTAGCTATCATTACATATAGCAGCAGGCCTAGAAGAACAATCAGAACATCCGGAATGGAGAAAACCACAAGTGTTCCCAATGACCTTAGGTTTCGCCTTTTTGACCTGTATCCTTCCAATAGTCCCCTGCCTATACCAATGACAGTTGACAGAATCAGTGATGAAACCATAAGAAGTAAACTTTTGGATGCAGATTTGAATATAATACTTGCAGCACTTCCGTTGGTGCCTGGTTTAAAAATATTTTTAAAATATAGAATGCTGTTTTTTAGTGTAAGATATAGGGAAAAATTCGTTTTCAATTGATTGTTGACCATACTGATGTTGGTATCGGGATCGATATTGGCAAGAAACACAAGCAGGAAAACTGCGATGAAAACCGGCAGTATAATTTGAAGTGTTTTCCTTATTAATGCGACTGGTGTCGAATAATATATGTCCTCCAACGCTCTGTGGCCTATTTTCATATTGGGATTTATTCTGTTCAACCGTCCGACCAGAATATTCAATGCAAAAAGCAGAATTACTGCAATAATCAGAACAATATTAAAAGCATTCAGATAATCCGTCCTTGTATCTTTGAATACATCTCTTTTTATATAATTTAGTAATACCATCGATGCATTTCTTATGCTTTCACGGTCAACGCTCTCGTATACATCCGTATATCTATCTTGTAAAAAGAAAATATCGCCCAATGTAGCCGCAGCAATCCTGCTGTCAGCGAACCTGCGTGCCACTCCGTATACTGGACCGGTCTTAGTAGTTTTAAGACCCGCGTCTTTAGCAAAATTACTTATTTTATCCTTAAGGATGCTGCTGTTGATGCTGTCAGAGGCTATCTTCAACCCTTCAATAGTAGGATAACCGATATCTTCGAGATGGATAATTGTTGTCTTTTCAATTGGATATACAGGGTTTTCAAGATAATATTCAGATCCGGACAGCTGACGCTTTTGGTTGTTAAAACCAATAAAGACTATTGTTTCATATGGAAGATTATCCTGGGCCGTAACTATTCGTGCTGCTTCCATCATGACTGCAAGCCCTGATGTATTGCTTATTGCTCCGGGGAAATAGCTTATATCCGTTCCTACCCCTGAGCCGTCAATACCTGCAGTAATCAGCAGTACCCTTCCGTTTTTCAATTTACCATCGATTTTACCAAGGACATTTGCTGTTTCTACAATGGGAAAACTCATATCTACCTTGAGACGGGTATTTTTTATAACTCCCAGAGGTTTAATAGTATCATCAGATATTACTTCATCTGCCATTTCAAGCACATCCCTATATATTCCACTTGAAATATAACCGACAAGTATTGACTCACCTGTTTTTCCGGCAACATTCAATTCTTTTTCCAATTCCTGGTGCTTTGAATAGGTGTATGCAAACAAATCTGTATTGGATAGGATACCACTGCCGCCGTTTTGAATAACATAATTCACTTTATCATGGGTTAGAGTATTATGAGTTACAACAACAATCCTGCCCTTGATATATTCAGGGTCTACCCTTAGAAGATTATTTCCAACGAATACCATTTCGCCTGTGAAATCAATAGGTCCACCATTCATGCTTGTTATGGCGCTGTAATCCTGATACATGTCAAGATCAAATAATAACTCCCCGCTTTCAGATTTAATTTCGAATATCGGTCGGGTATCAATGTCGGCAGCCAGCGTTGTAAAATCCTGATAGTAGGTTCCGTTTTCACCTGCTGATTTTACTCCGATATCCTGAAAATAATTCACTATGTATTCCATGGCCATCTCATTGCTTTTGGAACCTGCCTGCCTGCCTTTATATTCTTCAGATGTCAGAAGCCTTATATGCTTGTCAATCGAATAATAGTTATAGATAGTTTCGTCAAAAGCATTATTTGCTTGAATAAGGGAAAAAACAGTAATTAGTATAACTGTGATAATTGAAATAAATATAATTCCAGTATATTTTTTTATACGCCCCATGGTTACCCCGTTGCAATATGCTTTCAAACTATTCTTCAGAAGCTAATTATATACCATAGTTTGAATATTGGCATCAATGTTTACCCATAAACATGAAAACGACCCCGGAGAGTCTGGAGTCGTTTTCTATTGGGGATCATAATGATAGTAAGTCCTTCAATTCCTCTTTTGTCTTGCACTGTTTGATCTTTAAATAATACTGAAGCTTAATCTTTTGTTGGTAAATTCTCATATTGAGGTCGATATCGTTAAAATATTCAACGGTAGAATTTATTACTGCATTAAGCAGGTTTGTTGCGGCATCGTCTTTTGTTAATCCGCTTCCGTATACATCAATTTCGTTCAAGGTTATCTTTTGCAGTCCCGTCTGTGTATCGCGCTGTACGACAGGATTAAATGTGTAGGCATACAGTATGCCATCAAGTAGCTTTGCCGCCAGAATTACCGCTGATTCTGAATGTCTTTTTTTCTTATTTGTACTGCTTACAATCCGGTAATTGTGGATTACACCTTCAAATACTTCGCTTATGTTGTTCCTTGATTCCCTGAAGCCGATGACGGTATCTTGAAAAATCTTATTTTCCTCATCCATCGTAACTTATTGAATCTCCTCTTTAGTAAAAAGTATGTACCTACTCACCCCCCGGTAACTTTTGATGCATCAATTAATTATCATTATAGACTCATGCGTACACCATGTCAATTGTGTACACAATATTTATTAAATAAATTTTTCCATTTATGCCAAAAAGGTAGTTTTTATCAATTAATCGCCTTTATAGTTCAAAATTCTAACTTTTTACTATTGACATTTTTAGTTAATAATGACAAAATATATATACTATCAGGAGAGGAGAATGCCATATGAAGTCAAGTGGAATAGTAAGACGATTGGACCCTCTGGGAAGAATAGTACTGCCAAAGTCATATCGCGACAGTTTGGAAATCGCAATTAAGGATGACATCGAAATATACATGGACGGAACATCAATCATCGTAGAGAAGCATGAACCCCGTTGTGTATTCTGCGGAGAGACCGAAGGAATCAGCGAATTCAAAGGAAGAAATGTATGCGGGAGCTGCAATGCAGAGCTTGTATCACTTAAGTAACTTTTAAGCGGGTAAATATACCCGCTTATTTTTTCAGGAACTGCGATGAATGTCTTCATGACAGAAGCAATAAAAGAAGCAAAACTTGCATCATTAGAGAATGATGTTCCTATCGGTGCTGTCATTGTTCGTAGCAATGAGGTTATTGTTAAGGCACATAACCGACGTAACGTTGAGAACAATGCAATTTTACATGCAGAATTAATGGCAATCAATGAAGCCTGTTCCCTACTGGGGACAAGGGTACTCTCAGACTGCGATCTATATGTAACACTGGAACCTTGCCCTATGTGTGCCGGTGCAGTTATTCAGTCGGGTATCAGGCGTCTGTATTTCGGGGCATATGACTCGAAAGCCGGATGTGCTGGTTCTGTAATCGACCTATTTACACTACCCTTTAACAGCAAACCCGAAGTCTATGGTGGTATCATGGAAGATGATTGCGCTACCCTACTGACTAACTACTTTAAATCTAAACGTTGACCACATTGGTCAACAAATAATCCGTCGGATACTTTGTCAAATCTTTACTTATTACTGATTTTAATTTACAATATACTTCGCGTGGAGAGGTGTCCGAGAGGTCGAAGGTGGTTGACTCGAAATCAGCTGCAGGCTAACGTCTGCCGGGAGTTCGAATCTCCCCCTCTCTGCCACGAATGAAAGAATCGCTTTAGCGGTTCTTTTGTTTGTTTTAGATGAGGGTAGTGCGTGAGCCCCCCTGAAAAACGCCCTACCAGTAGTATGTATCTCATATACTGTACCAGGAACCATATGGTAAACTTAGAATCAATATAGTCACGCCGGCCAGACATCCGCTTTCGAACTCACCCTCTGCTATAGGAGCGAAGTACATGAGTACCACACTCTCTGTACCAGATAAACTAAATGGATGCTTTCTTAAAAAAAGAGGTTACTATCATGGTTAAAATATAAAGAATCAGGGAGTTTCTTATTGACATGGCGAAAGAAAAGAAGGCTTTATTTTAAGCCTATAGAACTAACAGATTATATGTTAAGATTTATATGAATGCAATTTCAGCGTAGATTCTTTAAAAAACAATTCGATTTTCACTAAATATTGTTTTGCATTGGTAAGATTTCGGTAAAATTAAAGTGAACAAAGTTTAAAATGGAGGTTGAATGAATAATTACTTAAAACAATACAAATGGTCCAATATTTTTGCAATGTTGCGTAATCAAAGAATGAATCCTGAAATATGCGAATCTGATTTTGAAAATCGTTTAGTGGTTATTACTGGAGCAACATCTGGTATAGGCTATGACACGGCAAAGAAATTCGCCTCTCGCGGAGCAGATATCCTAAGTATAAATAGGAATGAGGATAAATCAAGAGAACTGTGCAAAGAAATCAAAAACCAGCACGGCACCAATTGTTCTTATATGATTGCAGATTTTTCTAAGTTATCTGAAGTCCATAAAGTAGCAAAGCAATTGGCGGAACTGGACAGGAACATAGATGTACTCATCCATAATGCGGGTGTGTTTGTCACCAAAAAGTCTTTTACAGAAGATAATTTAGAAAGGGTTTTTCAAACAAATTACTTGAGCACATTCATTATTAATTATTTCATAAAAGAGAAATTCATCAAACAGAATAGTGGACGAATAATTTTCGTGAACTCTGAGGCTCATCGTTTTGCTGTTTTGGGCTTACATTTGGATGACCTTAAGTGGGATAAACATTCATACACAGGACTAAAAAGTTATGGTGCCGCAAAAACAGCGCAGCTGCTCTCAATGATAAAGTTTAATGACTTTTTTTCTGAAACCAGTGTAACTATAAATGCGATGCATCCGGGCAATGTGAAAACAAATAGTGGCAAGAATAATGGGAAAATATACAAAATATATAAAAAAATATTCATCGATAGAAACGCAAAACCAATAGATAATTCTTCGGAAGCTCTATATTTCTTGGGGGTTTCTAAGAAAGTGGAAAACTTAAGCGGCAATTTTTTTAATCTTACAACTAAAGAGGAACCAGCCCCACCTGCACTGGATAGAGAAGAAGCAGAAAAACTATGGCAATTGAGTCTTGAGTTAGGAGAGTTAAGTGAAAAAAGAAAAAAATAAAGTTGTAATTGTGGGCGCTGGCATGGCGGGATTAACAGCTGGAGCTTATCTATGTAAAGAAAATTATGATATCTTGCTGTTAGAAAAAAGTTATAAAACAGGAGGATTAGTACATACATTTGAGCGAGATGGTTTTTCATTTGACACAGGACCTAGAGCCTTTGTAAACTCTGGGATGGTAAAACCTATACTTCAGGATTTAGGAATTGATTGGGAAACGATGGAAAACAAGATTACTATCGCTATAGAGGACCAAATTTTTCAAGTTGATTCGATGGATTCAATGGATGAATATAAACGGATATTGCTCAATCTATATCCAGAAGAGTCTGAAGACATTGAGAATATAATGCAGAGCATTTATAAGCTTTCCGAATACACAAAAATTTTATATGCTTTTGATAATCCTTATTTTGTCGATTATATGAGTGACAAAAAATTTGTGTTTAAGAAATTGATTCCGTGGGCATTCAAGCTAATATTCACATTAAGGAAATTTAAAAAGTTTAGCATGCCAATGGAAGATTTTCTGGAACATCAAACTGATAACCAATCTTTACGAGATATATTGACTCAGTTTTTTTTCAAAAAGACGCCCACCTATTTTGCACTAGGATATTTTTACGTTTGGCTTGATTACTTCTATCCTAAAGAAGGAACCGGTATGTTACCTCGTCTTTTGCATGAAAAAATTGTTGAAGGTGGAGGCAAAATAAAGCTGAACACGCAAGTAGAGGAAGTTAAACCAACAGAATCTAAAGTTATTGATTCTGAAGGTAATGAATATGATTATGATCATCTTATATGGGCTGCAGACCTAAAAAAGCTATATCAGGTGCTTAATCAAGTAGGGTTAGACAAGAAAATAACTAAGAAAATAAATGCTCAAGCCCAGACTGTCTCTTCTTCAAAACCGGCTGAATCTTCCTTTATCATGTTTGCTGCAGTTGATCGTCCGCCTTCATACTTCAAAGAAAAAGGCGGCGGACATGTATTCTTTAGTCAATCAAAACAAGGGTTAGGAGATACTAATCGAGTACTAAAGGAAAAGCTTTTAGAAAACTTTGACGAGAAAACCAAAGATGAGGTTTTGGCCTGGTTAGATGATTTTTGCAATTTAAATACTTATGAGGTGTCTATACCAGCTCTTCGATATTCTACACTGGCTCCTGAAGGCAGGACAGGGCTAATGATGAGTTGTCTCTTTGATTATGAAGTTGCTGACAAAATCAATAATGCAGGTTGGCATGATGAGTTTAAAGAAGCAATGGAAGAACGCATGATAAGAATACTTTCACATTCTTTTTATCCGGATTTAGATAAGGATATTATTTTTAAGTTTTCAACTACACCTTTGACAATAAATAAGATGGTTGGAAGCTCCGGAGGATCAATAGTAGGATGGTCTTTTGAAACGAAGTCTCCTGTATTCAACGAGTTGAAAGACATGCCAAAATCGGCTCAAACACCTATACCAGATGTATATCAAGCTGGACAATGGGCGTATGCTCCTGCTGGTGTTCCTATAGCCATGTTAACGGGCTGGCATGCGACCCAAGAAATCATTAAGCGATCAAATAAAAGTGAAGAAAAAATTTAGACTAATTCTATTTTTAGACATCCAGAAACCAAATTAGTGTGATACTTGTATACTATAACCAAGATGAGTCATTTTAATAATAGAAAGAACTAATTCTTTATACCGAAAAAGCATATACTGTACAAATAGTTAAATGTAAAATCAATTTTTTACGTGTTTAGTTCTTTTTGAGCCAAGAAACCATAATGATAAAAAAAGAAATACTCTATCTGTTGGGTCTTTTCATAAGACCAAGGGATTAATTCTTAACAATAGTGAATCTATTAAACGGCTAAATATAACAAGCATGAAAGCAAGTTGAAAAGATAAATTTAATTTAATATAATACACCTATTATGTGGAACTCTTCGGATAGTCGTAGTATGATTAGATATAAATGGTATTCAGTATTAAATGATAAAGAAGATGTCCCAAAAGGAATAGTTGGCGTTGAAAAAATAATAAAAAAGCTTACCCATGGCGATTTACCTATTCTTTAGTTTCGTAATCGCAGAGAAGCCTTGATAAATATCAGCCTTGAAAAGAAGTAAATAGGAGACCAGATATGCAGTTTAATCACTTAACAATTATTATAGGGTTCGTATTTGGAATACTTCTTTTTTATAAATTACCAGATTTGAAAAAAGCAAAGCTAAAGAGTGATGACAAAGAATTGTCTGTTTCTGTCATTATTCCAGCGAGAAACGAAGAGAAGAACTTACCAAACATCTTAGCAGATCTAAAAAATCAGACATACGATATCCAAGAAATTATATGTGTTGATGATAATTCTGAGGATAATACAGCTCAAGTTATTGTTGATTATGGGATGAAATATGTAAAGCTTTCCACCTTACCAGGTGGTTGGAAAGGAAAGACTTGGGCGTGTCAGAATGGAGCAAGTATTGCATCTGGCGAAGTTTTGATATTCATTGATGCTGATGTGCGTTTATCAAATGATGCAATAGAAAGATTAGTAAAAAGATTTATAAAAAATCAGACATCAATCTCAATTCAGCCCTATCATACTGTAAAAAAGCATCACGAATTTTTTTCACTTTTCTTTAATATGATACAATTGTGTTCAACATCAATCTGTTTTTTTCGTAGCAAACAAAATACTGGGCTTTATGGTCCATTGTTTATGATACCGAAAAGCCTATTCGATGAACACGGTGGATATGAGGTTGTTAAAAATGATGTAGCTGAAGATTTTAATTTGGGTAGATACTACAATAAACAGGGTGTTAAGATGGATTTATTACTAGGTGGAAACAGTATTACTTATAGAATGTATCCAGAATCAATAGGCCAAGTCGTTGAAGGGTGGTCAAAAAACTTTGCCAGTGCTGCTGTCACGCTAAATTTGAAGCTTCTAATCGCTATTATCATGTGGTTGGCTTTCTTGACAGTATTACCGTATGAACTTGTTAAAGCAGCTATTTCAGGACAAGAAATAATAATACTTGTACTTACATTCGTATATTTTTTAAACACACTACTACTGTATCGTGTTTGTAAATCAATGGGATCCTATCCGTTCCTGACTTGTTTGTTCTACCCCATTTACTTAATCATATTTCATATTATTTTCATTCACTCTATTTTTGCGACATTTATATTTAAATCTACAACCTGGAAAGGTAGACAGCTATAGGAGAGAGATATGCAGATTTTATTTTTACCAGACTGGCTGATGCTCGTTCTTTATATTTTACTTTGGCCCTTGTTTCAAGTGTCTATTGCAATGCTCGGAAATAAAATTAATGATAACAAATTCGACCCTGATTCCTTTTTACTAAAAACGAGAGAATGGGAAGATAATGGACTATTCTATAAACGAGTTTTTAAAATCACCAAATGGAAAAGGTTCCTGCCAGATGGTGCAAGAACGCATAAAAGCGGATTTACAAAAAGCAACTTAAAAAACACAGATTCTGAGTACTTAAAGAAATTTATTGCAGAAACGGGCAGATCAGAAATATTTCATTGGCTGCAGATACTACCTTTTTGGATATTTGGTTTGATGGGACCTTTTTTTGTTGTTTGGGTAATGCTTGGGTATGCTCTTCTCGTTAATATGCCGTGTATTATTGCACAAAGGTACAATAGACCTCGACTTGTGCGCTTATATAATAGTTTATACAACAAAGAATAGAAAGTATACGTGATGAGTATAGGATATGCGTGCCTTGTTTTAGGCGTACCAGACACACAATTAAAAACGGTTCAAGTGCGTTTTGCTTCACCAGAAAAACTGGGGAGCGTGATTGAACACAATTTATCTGCTTTAAAAAACATACTGCTTTATAACGCCAGCAATAACATTGACTTGTTTAGGATAAGCTCAGACATCATTCCATTAGCCACGCATGAAATTAACAAGCTGGATTGGTACACTTGCTTTGCTATTCAATTTAAGTCTCTTGCAAACATTATTAAAGAATCAGGTATGCGAGTATCTATGCACCCAGGACAGTATACAGTGTTGAACTCACCCAATCGAGTGGT
>Ga0233412_10000891_pt1 | contig 16463 bp, 4 predicted proteins | sample Na_anoxic_4_MG_FD_180667 | JGI IMG/M metagenome (GOLD analysis project Ga0233412, IMG submission 180667) | Seawater microbial communities from Saanich Inlet, British Columbia, Canada - Na_anoxic_4_MG | ecosystem: Environmental > Aquatic > Marine > Inlet | place: Canada: British Columbia...
ACGTCTTTACCTTGTTGTTCTGTATCAAATACTGTTTTATAAATATTCATAATTATATTGTCGTTAAACATTGTAATTGTGCATCTGTTAATGCTTCTTTGAAGACTGCTACTGCTTTTACTTTTCCAAAGAAATTTGCTCCATTAGATCCATTGTCAAAAGCTAATTCATTTAAACCTATCGATGGAAATCCACTTGTTTCTGTTGCAACTTCTACACCATTAATCCATAAAGCAAAATCACTTTGTTTAAATTTAAAAGCAACTTTTAAATCTTCTAAAACATTAGACACAGTAAAAGATATGTCGCATTGTGTTGAACCTTTATTACAAAGAGCCCTAACCTCATTGCTTGTAGATGTAAAAAAAATAATTGTTCTTTGTGATTGACTTCCGTCGCTTAATGCTATAATTCTATTTCCACCATCATTAGCCAAAGCTGCTATCTCCGCATATAAAACACCTTCTGTACTATTTATTAAAGTAGAGTTCCCACTATTGTTTGCAATATCTTGTAGCCTTGTGGATATTGCTCCGTTAGTTGGGATGTATGAGGTTGCGTAGGATAAATCTTCTCCTTGCGAACCATAAGCATAAAAACCTTGACCATTTGCTGCCCAGGTGTTTGAGTTATCACCATCTATAGCTTCTATATGAGTGTAACCATTAGTGTCTACGCTTTTATCAATATCAAATGTAATAGAGCATCTATACCAGCCATTACTATAATCTTCTATTTTCGCAGTATGATTTGCATCTACTGTTCCAACTACTCCATTTTGAATATCAAACCAAGTAGACGCATTATTAGCAGGACTTCCAATAAAGAAATTACTTCTTAATCTTACCCATTGATTATTATAGTATTTTATAAAATAACTTGTTGTAACTGTTTGCAATCCACTACCACTTGAAAAAGTAAATAGATTTCTCACATACCTACCCCCACTTGAAGCATCATTAACAACTAGACTTGAGTTTTGAATACCTTCTGGCGATGTTGTTGCATTAGCAGTTATTGTAACTCCAGTATTTGAATGCCAAGTTGATGGTTGTTCTGAATTTGAGCTATAATTCGTACTCTGTGGCTCGAGTAACCAACTTCCACAACCACTATCTGGTACTACTTCTTGACCAAAATATTCTTTTACAGATACGTTGTCTATTGAGCCTACGAAATCTGAGTTTGCAGTAAAGGTTAATTGAGTATTTGTCATTCCACTCAAATAGTCAACATAAGTACCGTTAGCAGTCCTATTTACCCCTTGAGCATCATTACTAATCTTAGACTTAACTATACCCGATACGTAATTAGATAAAGTAAACTCTACTTTATATGTTTTTGATTGGTCGCTTATTACATTTGTTTGAGTAAAGTTTGTATTAGAAGTTTGTGTTCCATCACAATTTGCACTTCCACCACTAATACTCCATTCAGTTCCTCCTGTCCAATTACTATCTACACTAAAATCACCATTTACAACTAACTCGCTTCCTAAAGAATCTTGATAACTAAACCCTTCGTAGTTTATTCTTGGTATGTTTGTATCGTCTGTTATTTCTTTAACTGAGACACTTTCAATACTAACATCAGCAGTAGCGTTTTGCCCAAAAAATCTAATATAAGTATTATCAGCTATAAACACACCCTCAGTTACTCCGTCTGTTGTAGCCGTAATATTATAGTTATTAACACCATAGAAAAGAATTCTATTAGTAGATGATAATCCACCTGATGTAACGTAAGATACTTTGTATTTTTTACCAACTTCAGTAACATTAGATTGGCTTAAATAACTTCCATCTAACCCAGCTTCTAACGTAGCTTTAGTACCATCAAAAGTCCATTGAGAACCAAAAGTATTTCCCCAATCTTGCCCGACTTCTTTAACTGAGATGTTTGTTATAGTTACGTCTGTTGCTCCACTATTTCTGTAAACAAAAAATGAAGAATTGTCTGCAACAAAATAAACTGTATGTGTTCCTATTGTTGATGGTATTGGAAAATCAGATACACCATTAACATTTATTAGTTTTAAACTACCTTGTGTGCTATCTTTTATTTCGTAAGAAAACTTATAGCTTTTTGAAGTGATTAATGGAGATACTGATTGAACAATATATGATTGGCCTCCACTACTTGAATATATTCTTGCACCATCTTCTACTATTTCTGCTTCACCTACAAAACTCCAATTTTGTCCGACTTCTTTTACTGAAACGTTGTCTATTGTTATATCAGTAACACCACCTACCCTTGCTAAGTTAAAAGTCCCAGTTGTACCATCGTTTAAAACATATATAGTATGTGTTCCTACTAATGTGGGAAGATTATATGATGTACCTCCACTAAATTGTGCTTTTAGTTGTCCACTATTTATCTCAACAATATCTAAAGTGATTTTTACAAATTTGTTTTGTGTAGAAGCATAATTTGCACTTGTTTGTGCTATATATTGATAGCTGCCATCTGTACTTAAAATATTTGCTCTGCCTTCCGATATAGTAGATTGACTACTTTTTGCCCAATCACTATCAGTAGCAAAATCTCCATTTGTTACAAGCTCACTTCCTTCTTGTGAAAAGTTTCCGTTTAATACTTCTTCTGTACCTATCTGTGAAAAGTCTCCATTTGAAACTAACTCTGAACTGATTATCTGTACATTCTCTACTAAACCTTGTGCATTAACTCTAGTTGCTGCAGAATTTCTTTCGAATTGAAAATCACCACTTAAATCTTCTACTACTGAAACGTTGTCTATTGTAATATCATTATTACTATCATTCCTTAAATAAAAAGTTACAGAATTTATAGTACGATATACAGTGTGAATGCCTACAGTCGAAGGTACTGTAAACCAAGACCCATCATATAGTTTTAGAACAGGACTTCCCGTTATGGAAGTTATTTCGTATGTAATTTTATATTTTTTACCTGAAGTTAAAATACTGCTAGACGTTCGTAATATACTTGAGCCAACAAATTCTGCTTTATCTGTAATGTTTACAGTTCCACTTTGAACAGTCCAACCTGTGCTACCTTGTGAAAAATCACCGTTAGTCACAAGCTCTGGGCCATATAAATCTTTACTAGGCTTAGTAGCATTCATACGCCCATTATCATAAGCGGTAGGAGTTAAAAGTATTGAAGCGTCTTTCAGTAAGTTACTCATTATGATTTACAGTTTTCTAGTTTTTGAAGTATAGCTGTGGTGCAGGTCTTATTTTCACAATATGTAGATCTTGCACATAAAGTTTCTATAAGTTTATCTATTTGATTAACTCCATTTTGACCTTGACCTACTCCTAATAACGTTAGCATATTTTATAAATATGTAAAATTTAAAACTACATCATTTGCTAAAATTGAACCTGTATCTGAATCAAGAACACCTGAAGTAATTGCAAGAGATATACCATTTAAAAAAGATAATCCACTTGGGACAGGTATTACAATACCAGCACCTTGTAAGTTCGTTGGTATAGGTATAGTCATAATAGGAATATCTGTACCTACAACAGGAAGAGTAGCTTTGTCGTATAACTTTAGGTAACTAACTGTTTCTTCAGAAAGACTTACAGCTGTAATAGTTGTAATAACTCCTGAAGAAGATTTTACTACTGTTGCATTTGTTGTTGCTAAAGATATTAATTTAAAAGGTAAACTTAATCTACCTGCACCTGAGTTAGATGTAACTCTTGTTAATTTATCTATTGCGTTCCAGATTCCCCATAAGAGATTTGAATCTGTTTTCCACCCAATTTGTTTTCTTGGTATTGCCATTATATTTGTGTGTGTTTATTATAAGGAGTCTTATACTACAAAAGTATAAATATTCCTAGAATTATTTTAACTTTTTTTGCCTTAAGAATAAAATTAAAATAATTAGATATATTAATTTTATATAATTTAATGTATTACGAATTAATTAAAAAAATTATTTTACCTAACTCTTTTTGAAATTGTTACATCAAATTCTTTAGCAAACTCCTCATCAAATGATGCTAATAAAGGTATAATTGAGTTAGAAACTGGGAAAAGCTTCATTACATTCTTTATTGGTTGAGCTTCTTTCCTAACTTCTTTCATAGACTTATTAGGATCAGATAAATCAATTCCTGTTGTTTCTTTAAAGAAGTGATTAGTGGCTCTTCCAAAGTCTTCAAACAATCCAATTGCTGGCATTCCTCCACTTAATGTACTTGCCATTTCTGCTGGATTATAGAAGAAACTCACCTCACTTATAAACTTATCTACTATTTTTTGGAAGTATCTAAACTTATTTTTTGTTGCTCTATCTTTATCATCATCTGGGGCCATCCAACCTAAAGCTAAAGACATACCCAAAAGAGAAGCAAGTAATGCAATTTCTCTAACTTGGTTTCTTAAGTTTAATCTAATCATGTCAGAAAAGTCTTCCTTACTCATATTAGGTGGTTCACCAAATCTATCTTCATATTCTCTAGTGTACTTATCAAATAACTCGTCTATTTTGCTAATACCATTCTCTGTTACCATGAGAACATCTGTAATCTCTTTGACACTTCTTAATATATTAAAGTGTAAGAAATCAGAAAACAATCTAATTCTACCAATGTCATACTTCTCACCAGTAGTCAAACCATCTTCACCTATTTCTACACTAAAGTCATCAGCCACTTTTCTAAACTCACCAAAACGTGTAAGAGCAAGTTTAGGAATCCATCCTTTAAATACCATCAAAGAACGAAGCCACACGTTCATATTTGCTCTAATGTTATCAAACTCTGTTGCACCACCAGTAGCAGTTCTAGAGAGTGTTCTAGCTACATTAGTTAGGCGTTGTAGTTCTTCTCTATTACTTAAATCTAAGCCTGGTACAACAAGTTTGCCATCTTCTAGTTTCTTTGTAGCGTTAATAGATCTTGTTTTCTTTAACTCATCAATTTCTTGTTTAATTTTTCCTTTTACTGAGTTGTATTCTTCTGCAGAAGTGTATCTATTTTTATATTTACTCTTTACAAAGTCTCTGATGTTTACAATCTTACCATCTTCTACCATCATGTTATCTAGAAGAGCCATGAATACAGACTTCTCTAGATGTTGTTCAGTTTGTCTAAACCATACAAATAATATATCACTATAATTTTTATCTGTAAGCTTAGACATACCAGCACTCACCATCTTGTCATAAGTAGGATCATCTTTCAGTGGCATAAATTTATCAATGAGTTGAACAAACATTTTTCGCTCATCATCGCTTTTGAATCTATTTCCAAAAAGCCTTGCTTGGTATCTAGCAATTTCACGAAAGTCAAAATATTTTCCTGCAAGTGCTGCCAACTGTAAGTTACCACCAAAGTAGTTTGCAAGACCTGATATACTTTTAAGACCCAATGCTTTAACTTGAACATATCTGTTTAAGAAATCCATTATTTTTATAAGTGAACCTGTAGTTTGTTTACTACCTTCTTTTACTGCATCTTGACCTGTAACACTTCTAGATACAGCATTAATTGCTTTTGTAACACCTCTTGTTATACTTCCAACAATTGGCACTTCAACATCAGAATCATCAAGTGCATATTTCTGACCATATAATACATTTCTATAAAATTGATCTATAATTTCTATATTATCGTTGTTTCCTTTTTGTTCAACGTTTCTTCCATCTTTAGTAACGGTTCTACTAAATGAGGAAGTCTTTAAATGTTTTTTAAATTGTTCAGCAGTTTTTACAAGAAGAAGTTGATCTTCTATAGAAGAAAGATACTTGTACTTCTCCATATGATTAATGTACATTATCATGTTCTTAAATAAGTCTAGACTTACATCAGAATAATCATTAGTACCATCTTCTTGTCTACTGAAGTCTGTAGTGTAGTATTTAGGTATAGAGTTTTCTAACTCACCAGTTACTTGATTAATATTTCCATACCCAACGGTATCAAGCTCTGAAGTAAAGTTGGATTGAAAGTTAGATATAGATCCTAAGCTACCATCCCAAGCTAAACTCTCTGCCATGCTTTTTCTTATAAATGGTAGAAAGGTAGACTGTGCTGCATTATTTATATAACCTACATCTCTTGCTTTTGCATTTATACCAGATATAAAATTATAAAGTTCAAATAACTCAGGGTCTTTTTTAAGATTAATATATTCTTGACTTTCCCATTTTTCTAATGGATGTCTTTTTAATACATAGTTATTATATCCTCTAAAGTCTGGTCGTGAGATGTCCCATTTTTGATATTCTTGTAGAATAAGTTTTTCTTTTATTTCTCCATCCTCATAGGTTTTATTAATTCTACGCACACGCTCGTTTAATATTGGTTTAGCCTCTTTAGCGTACGCTTCTAAATCTACATTATCCTTAAGCCACTTTCTACTTCTTTTACCTTCTTCAGCATTTGCATCAACTTCATCAAAAAACTTTCTTTGATATCTATATATAAGTTTATTTACAATATTTCCGTCTTTGTCTTTTTGGTAAATTCCTTGAACTATCTTTTTTAAGTCTCCACCTCTATTATTAAGTTTATCTCTAATTTCAAGAAGCTTATTCACTTCACCTAATGCATCTTCTTGAGCAAAACCCATTGCACGATTGGCAAGTTTATAAAGAATATCTAAAGCTTTCAATCCTATTTCAGAAGTTCCTCTAAATAGAGAAGACAAACCTTTTATAATTCTCTCAGGTTTCATTAGACCTGTTACAAGATTACGTTCACCAATAAACTTATCTGCAAACTCTCCTGAAATCTTAACTATGTCTCTTCTAGACTTACGAATGGATGTTGATTGATCTATAAGATTTTTAAGTATTTCTTTTGCTTTTTCTTCATCTTGTTTTTCTAATGTATCATTATATACATAGTCACCGATTCTATCAGCTATTCCACCAAATATATTAGATGAAGCTATATACTCTCTTAAGTCTGCAGAGAAATTAGAAAGTTCTTCATCTGTTAAATCTTTAGTATTCGCTGGCCTACCCTCATATGAAGTTTTATATTCTGCAATAAGGTTTTGTCCTGACCTCTCTATAACAGCAATAGCGTCAATTAATGGTCCAATTTGCTGCTGACTCTGAAGAGTTCTAATTGCTTTATTAATAATATTTGACCTTTCATTTTTAAACGCTCGCTCTTCGTCAGTATTTGCTTTAGTCTTTGATATTTGACTCTGGATAGAACGTAATTCTTCTATCAGTTCATCAAATGCTTCAACTCCTGTACTTTCAGATCTTTCTGATACAGGTGTAATTGTAAGAGATTCTATTTGTGTTGGGTTTACAGATCCAATTTTTATACCCTTTATATTTAACTTACTAGTATTATCTTGAGGGTTTTCTCTTTTAAGGTCCATGATGATAGGAACAGCTCTGTTCTTACCCATTCTTTTTATGCCGTAGTTATCAAGTAATATCTTTTTATATGTACCAAGTTGTATATCATACGCTCCTTGTTTAAACCAAGCAACATCTTCTGCACCTTTTGCTATACTCATAAACTTCCAGTCATAAATATGAGCTGTACCATCTTCTTCTACAATTAACAAGTCAATTGTACCTGCTTCTTTGTTTTTAGCATCATATACTTGTAGTTCAGAGAATACTAATGGGTTCTTACCATTTTCTGAGAAAGATGCAATAAGGTCAGTGTAATACGTTTCTAACTTATTGTAAACATCATTATTTAAACTACCTTGAATATTAGGACGTGGTCCTGGATTCTCTCTTCTTGTACCATCTTCATTAAAGAATCTAACATGTACCTCTTCAAAATATTCGTGATACTGCGTACCTAATACACGTTTCACTTCATTATCTCTATCTTGTTGAGCAGTAAATCCAGCAGTACCAAAACGTGATTTATACCAAGCCTTCACTCTATCTGTTACCCTCTTGGTAATTCTTTCGTATTTACCATCAACAAGAAGTTCATAGTAACTTGTAGCCTTTTCTTCATCTCCTAATAAAGGATCTGGTTTTTCATTAGTTTCTATTTTTCTAAGAGATGCCTTAGTCTCTTCTACTTTTCTTTGAAAGTCTTTCTGTTTATCTGTAAGCTGATAATATATTTCTTTACTGTCTAAGTCAACAATACTTCCTTCAAACTCACCACCTATTACTGTCTCAGCAGTTTTAGAAAACACATCAATGTTTGCTTTTTTATATTGTCCTCTAAACCAATCAGTTATCATATCCCACATTCTTCTAAAAATAGACTGGTCAGCTTCTTCTAATGATGTGTCACCTAATATAATAGATGTAATCATTTTATCTACTGCCTCTTTCTTTATCTTACGAATGTTTGGTTTACCATTAGCTAGTTGATATGCTTTAATATCTCTGTACTCAGCTAGTGTATCTTTATATATCTGGAACCTACTTATCTTAGATATCATCTCTGTAACAAGCTTAGGATCTTTTTGCTCAATGATTGCTGTAGCAATGTGAACCATTTCTTCTGTAAGTGTGTTCTGATCTACATTAGCTTCTGATATAGCAATTACACCAGCACTTAAATCAGCTACAGCATTAACAGAAGACTCATCAACAGCAGGGTTTTCTTTTGCATATTCAGTTAGGTCTTTTACATTAACGCCCATCTTATCAATTACCTGTTTCACCTTTGAAATAATCTCAGGAGATGTGTCACGCATTTCGTTTGAAGGAACCTCACCATTGTAAGTGTCCCATAAGAAATAAGCCATGTTTTCTCCTCTAGAAGCTACTAGCTCCTTCCATTGTGGTAAATTTATATTTGGACAAGTTGCCATTAGCCTTTACATTTTATATTAATTATTTGACCTGCTCTTCCTTCTGAATATCCCATAGCTATTAACATTTTTGAATTAATTTCATCTGCATCATATAAATTATTATCTGCAAGCCTGTATTTATTATTTTCTTTAGTAAATGCTACAGTACCTGTTGCACTTGGGGAAGGTCGTTTTGATTTTATCGCTGATTCAAACACTGAAACAACTTGAGCATCTATCACCTCATCCACTTTTATTGTACCATTATCAATAATAGACTTTTTAGCTTCTGAATAGAACTCATTAGCTCTGAAGCTATCTCCAAAAGCATTTATTGCTTTGTATATAGGATATTTTCTGCCTTTTTTATCTTCTGTAAAAATTGGATCTCCATCTGTATCTTTTACTATCTTAAATAAACCTTTATTTCTATAAGAGTAGTCACCTTGTTTACGCATTTTATTTCTCTCTTCTCTTGAAATTTCATAATTAGTCCATGTAAACACTTGATAATCCTTGTTAAAATCATCACCAGTAACAAGTTGAGGAATCTCATTTGCTTCCATAGCGTTCTTTAAGTTATTATAACCACTAAATCCTAAGGAAGGGTAGTATGGACCATACTTTCCAAATATAACAAATAATTCTTTGTTTGGAACTATGTCATCATTATTCCAATTATTTCTTTGAAATATACCAAGTTTATAGAAGTCATCTAAATTACTTAAATTTTCTATTTTAGGCAAAGTTCTATTATATATTCTTGCAAAGTCTTCGTAAGGGATAAGTGATGTAAATGATATAGGTGAATTACTAAGTCCTGACTGTAGAATAGATAAAGTGACTATTTTATCATACAAGTTTGTCTTATCTTTAAGATGATCTCTTAAATCACGGAAAGCATATATAATATTATTTTGATCATATGCTTTACTATCTGTATTTTTAAGAGATACATTACTTGGTGTATTTTCACCTCCAAGTCTAGAAGGTTGCACCTGAAGAAGATCAACTACATGATTATGATGTAAAGGATGGTTTACATCTTTCTTAACCTCATCAATAAATGTAACCACTTCAGAAGCTACACCTTTATCTGAAAGAAGTGTTTCTTGTATCTGTAAGTTAAGTCCTTGGTCTATTTGTACAGCCCAGTCAAATAAATCGTTTACAGCTTTTCTACCCAATGAAATAAATTTCCTATCTGATAAATTAGTGTAAGGTTTAAGAACTTTTCTTATTACAGTTCCAACATTTCCTCTGTCTGATAAAATAAAGTTTGAAAGAGCTTCTACAGAATCATTTAGTTTACTAGCTTGATTTTTAATAAAAGAATTTGACAATACTGTTTCTGCAGCAGGTACAGTTTCTCCATCTGTATTTATTGAAGAAAGTATAGTGTCTTGTGCTTTTATAAACTGTTCATTTTTTTTAAATACAAGTAACGAATCATTAAACCTTGATGTATCCCAATTAGTACCTTGTGTAACTTTGTATAGTTGATCAGCCATTTTAGCATATTTCAAGAATTCTTTTAGCATGAATATCTGTTCTAAATTTTCTCCATTGCTAAATTTTTCTTTACCTAATGCATTAAGTAAATAATTTTTGCTAGGTATTTGCTTAGGTAGATTTTTTTCTTGAGCTTTAGTTAGTCCTCCGTAGTTTTCTATAGTTTTATCTATAAAATTATCTATGAATAAAAACTTGTACCCTGCATTCTCAACTGATTGTAAATAATCACGAATGATTGGTTGGTTCATAAAGTAGGACACGGTATCAATAGGTACTCCTAAATGTGTAAGAAACATAAATGTTGCTGCTACATTTGGTGTAGCACCCATTTCCATAATCCACGGACCTTTAGAGATATCTACATATCCATCAATAAACTGTCCAAATATATCAGATATAAGTTGACCATCTGCATTAGTCACACCAGATAACGATGGGTATTCTGTTCCATCTATTGTAACCTTGTTATAGTTTTTAAAAGTAATCTTACTATCACCTAAGAATTTTGCATCTTGATAATCTACATTTTTTAATTTATTACTATCAATAAATACAGGAGATCTTTGAAGAAGAGAATGTAGAGTTTGTTGGACAGCAGCAATACCAATAGCTTGTTTACCTGATACAAAAGCTTGTCTTAATCTAGACATAAATCTTCTATCAAGCATATTGTCTACATTACCATAGTCAAACTCTTTACCTACCACTTTCTCAACAATAGTTTTAGATATAGCCTTCATTTGTTTGGCAGAGTTAGGTGTAATAAGTCTTTCAAAGTTTGCAGGATGACTTACTAGATTCTCAGAAGACTGTATAAACTCATTCTCTAAAGATTGCTTATATATTCTGTTAACTACTACATCTCTTACACCATCTTTTTTTAGTTCTTCAACTAATGTAGTTAGAGCATCTACATCTTCAGATACACCAAGTTGATCAAATAAACTTATAAATGCTTTTCCTTCAGTTGAATCAAGAATTCCTGATAAGCTTATATCTTGTAATTGACGTATATCTTTTAACTGACTTAGCTGTTTCTTTGTAAGTAGCTCACCACTATCAAACATAGAACCAAACACATCTTTAGCTTTTTTTCCAAACCCATAGAAAGGTACAAGTTTAAGTTTACCATTTGAATAAAAAACATTTTTAAGATAGATTGAAAGTTTATCAATATCGAAGTCACTTCCCACCTTCTTTACGATAGCAGCAGGTACAACAACATTATCTCCAAACTCTTTTGGTAAAAACTTTTTTATTCTAAATGCATCAATGGAGTTTTGTTTCTGTGTAGGAATACGGAAAGCTAGTCCAGATAATATCTTTTGTCCTTCTTCTGTATTGTTTAAATAGTCAAGAAGTTCTTCATCAGACATGTTACTGTCGAACCATCTACCTACCATAATCTCCATCACTCGCTCACCATCTTTGTCTTCATAGAACTTAAGAACATCAGATGTATATCCTTGTTTGCCATTAATCTCTGTTTTAGCTACACGATTAGATTCAAATAGTGATGAAGGTATCTGTACTTTTTGTCCACCACTTATCTTAGGACGAACAATTTGTTTGTCTACAATGGAGTATAGAATGTTCCTAATTTGCTGATATGCAGGAGTAGCTTCAAGAACTGCATAACCTTCTGAAAATGCTGATACAGCATCACTAATGTTATCATTAGTTTCTCTTCTAAATACCTCATCACGAATTGTTTTAGTAGCTTCTGAAAAATCTGTAACAACAAAGTTACCATCTTTCTCTGTGATACCTAAACGCTTTAACATCATTTGGTATCCTTCATTAGTCATCTCTTCAAGAAGGCTCTGGTTGTTAGCAATCTCTTTATATATTGGAGAGCTATTAATTCTTTCTTGTTGAGACAACTTCATCCATTTCTCTAAACCACCTGTGTAATCAAATGGAACTCCATTATCCATGTAGTCCATAGTGATAAGTTTAGTAGGTTGAGATGCTCGTGTTACTAATGCTTTTTCCTTAGAAGGTACATCAGACTGTAAACTCATTATAGCAAATGGTACATCCACTACAGCTGCATATTCTCCATCATTAAATGATCCATCTTCATTATATGTAGCATGTGATGATTCAGCTCCCACTTTTCTACCAGACTCAAACACAATATAATCTATATTCTCCTTCTGCATTTTGTTATAAAGCTTAACCCCATTACCTGCATCAAGCTCTTTCATCACTCTATAAGAAAGAGGATACAATGCGTACTTATCAAGTACAACATTGTTATATGTGTATCCAAGCTTAGCTCCTGATACAATAGGTTTTAGAGATTTATATGTACTCTGCACTGCAGGATTACCCTCGTTAAGAAGGCTCACCTCAGCTGTAGATAGTGTCAGTTCCTTATCACGCTTTTCATAAGCGATATCATATCTGTATTGCTTTTCTTCATTCTCATTCCAGTCTGAAGCTCTAATTCTAAAGTTACGATATGCTCTAAAGATTATACTACCACCACCGTCAGTCTCTTCGTAATTCTCATAGTTTAGAAGATCTATAACACCTATAACATCTTGATGAGATGATGTACGCATATAGTCCTGTGTGAAGTTGGTATATCCAATATCACCCTTCTCAAAACCTTCGTTCCACACTTTATTAAGTGCTGTATTTGCTTTGGGTGAATTATTAAGAAGAGCTTGTCTTGGAGATAGAAAACTCTTAGTACGTTTCAACTCATCTTTGTATTGATAAGGGTCTGAATAAAGAACCTTATGTACTTCAATATTAGCAATCATGTAATTAACACTCATTGCTTTCATTTCTCTTGTTAACTCTCTTGGATCAAACTCTTTACGTGATCCTACATTTTCTAATATAAGTTTGTTACCGTCTTCATTTTCAACAAGCACTCCATATCTAGTTAAATATCTCTGCATTCTAGATACATCACTCTGAATGTAACTAGAAATAGCTTGATTTATTTCATCTTTATATATTGCATATACTTCTTCAGATGTTTTATCAGTGGCAATTACTTTATTGTGTAAATCCTCACCAAGAATAACTTTAAAGAAACGTAAATCTTTACTATCTCTACCTTTAACAACTGGACGATCTTCTTTAGAAAGTTCTAGTTCTGATAGAAAGTATCCTTTAAAGATTTCATTTACATCAACCAATCCTCTTGAAAGATCATTAGCAGATATTATGTTACCCATATATAACATATGTTCCATACCTGCATCTCCTGGTACAAGGTTTAGGTAATAACCTTCTTTGTTTAGATTTAACTCTTGAACTAATCTTTGTTTTTGAGTGAGTCTAGCAGAAGGTGTAACTTTACCTTTATTTTCATTAATTATACCTCCAGCATACCCACCTTTCAGTAGGTTGTTTGCACCTGATTTTTTCTTACCAGTTTTAACATTAAACATTCTACTAATAATAGTAGAACCTTGAGTAAATACATCTTTAAGTAAGTACTCATATTGTGTTCCTACTAACTCATTTAGGTTATTTATGTTAACAAGTGTATTGTGTAACTCAGAAGCTGCATTTACTCCAAGAAAAGTTTGTACTCGTTCTCCTTGTAGATTAAAATATGTACTACTAAATTCTGGATTAGACACAGCTGTTTTTAATTCAGCTAATTGTAGAAGACGTTTATTAATATCTAAAGATACTGCAGAGAAAGTTTTCACCTCATCTGTTTTCTCAATACTTTCTTTAATTCCTTCTACAATAGTTTTAAAGTTTTGTGTATTCTTTCCTAGCTTATTATATTCTTTATTACTAAACTGTATACCTAGGGTTGATAAAAACTTAGTATAGTCTCTAGGAAGACGTAAACTAACTTTTCCTAACTTCTTTTTATTAGGTTTATATGAACCTTTCTTTTCATCATATGTAAAGTAACTTTTGCCTGATTTTGATAATACAGCTATAGATCGTACATATTCATTTCTAAGTTGGTTAGCTCCACTAGATAAAGTTGCATCACCCACTGCTACTTCACCATTTGAAAATATAAATATATTCTTTACATCTGAAGCTTGCTTCTTAAATGTCTTCCATATTCCTGTGATTAAATTCATTTTGTTTGTTGACTTTATATTTTTAAAATCAACATCACCATCAGAATAGTCGTTACCAGTTATTCTCTTATACAAAGTTCTATATGTAGGATCACTTTTAGCCATGTCTGCTAACCTATTTAACATGTCATCAGAACTTGTAGATGTGTGTAACTTGTTCATCAATGTGATGTACATCTTACTTACTGGGTTGAGTAGTCTACCATTAATACTAGACACAACAGCTTTACCATTATTATCTACAATAGGATTAGTAGCAATTAATAACTTTATAGCTGCATTTGCTTTTTTAAAACTATCTATCTTGGTAGCATCAAACTTATTACTCTCTTTAATTCTATCTTCATCACTAAGTTGTATCTCATCATTTTCATCAAATTCAATATTGTATGCTTTGATGTACTCTTTATGTTTTTCTGTAAGTCTTGACCAATCAACAACAACATCTATTTCTAGTTGACGATTCTGTGCAACTATAGCTAAGAGTCTTTCTTTTTGTTCTTTTGAAAGATTTTCTGTTTTATCAATAATACTATTAATAACTATCTCTTTACTTCTTATAGTACCTAATACTCTAGGAAGAAGTTTTTCATAGAAGTCTTTTTCATTAAGATTGTCTACTATTGTAAATAAACTTTTGTCTGTCTTAATAAAATCATTCAGCATTAAGAATGTCATCTCTTGAATAGTGTCTGATGTTTGTCTGTCACTTAATGTCTTAAGTCTAAACTCAGAGTCTGATGTGGCAAACGCATCCTCTATATCTATAATACCTTCTTGGGCCATAGAAAGCTGTGTAGAATATGGTATACGTTTCTTGTAATATCCACTACCTATACGCTTAAATAACTCATCTGTAAAACTTTGTGATTTATCACCAAGTAAAGCTTTTTCAATAAACTTTTTAAGTTGTCTAAATAGTTTAGCAATTCTAGCACCAAGACCTTTAACACCTTTCTTCTTTTGTATAAAATTTCTAAACTCCTCAGCTAGTTGTTCCTTGGTCTGAACTGGTGTAGCTTCAGTAAACTTAATTGTTTTACCTGTAGGTCTATCTACAAACGTTCCTTTACGTGTTTTGAATTCATTAATTATGTCATTCTGCTCTTTAGAAGTTGTAAACATCTTCCATACAGCTTCAAACACTTCGTGATATACTGTACCAGTTTCTGCATTCTCATATACATAAATAGCACCATCCTTAAACATACCCCAAGCTTGTCTACCATTAGTAGCTTGGATAATGTTCTTAACTCTAAACACAGGAACGTTAGGAAAGTTTTTCTTTAACCAAGATTCTACATCTGTCCAGTTTTCTGATTCAAACATATCAATCTCTTGGTTAATCTTAACACGTAAGTCTTCTGAATTAGCATCAGAGATTGCTTGATTGATTTGATCTTCTAAACTATCTATTTTCTGTTGAGCTTCAGCTTGTTGAGCAGGTGTTCCTATTACATCATCACCAATAGTAAATGTTGGCATTCCACTATCATCAATTTTTTCTACACTAACTTGTTGTGCAGGAGCTTTAGGTGCAGGTGCATCTTTTCCAACAATTGTAAATGTTGGGAGGCCACTATTATCAGTTTTGTCTTGATAGGCAGCTTGTGCTTTATTTTTTGTAAGTTGTGGAACAATAGCGTTATATATTGTTTGCTTTATTAGTTGTTTGTAATCTTTTCCAGAAGCTTGTATAGTTTTAATTATCTCATCTAAGTTAGCACCTGATAACACTTGAATAGTTTCTTGGTGATTATCTATTGTTACGTTTGGAGAAGCTTTAAATAATATTTTCTTACCTTGTGGAGAAGTAAATGTGTTAGTTGTGTTGCCATCTAAAACAAATGATGTCTTTTGCTTTATAGGAACATTAACAGTTTGTGCCTTTGGTTCTGGTATTACAAACTCATCAGCTGTGTTTGTTACATAGAAGTACACACCCAATCTATTAAACTTACCTTCCTCTTTTGGTTGCATGTTTGTAAAGATAGGCAACTCAAAGTCTTCTCTTTTAGATCCATCAGGATTCTTGTTAGATAGAAGATAGCTTTGGTAGTTAGGCCATGTAATAGATTCAATACCTCCTTCTGAAGAAATACCTGTTATCTGCTCAAAAGATCTATTAAT